>ERZ808286.1008-NODE-1008-length-15361-cov-6.493597_pt1 | contig 15361 bp, 13 predicted proteins | sample MGYA00521276_ERZ808286 | MGnify/ENA primary metagenome ERZ808286 (study PRJEB31516, sample SAMN03275607) | gut metagenome | biome: mammalia-associated habitat; material: feces | host: Papio cynocephalus | place: Kenya | collected 2012-08-01 ... | reverse complement strand
GTAAGCTCGGCATCGAGGGCAAGGACTATGTGGTACAGGATGGCGACATCATGCACTTCCGCTTCAATGTATAATGAGATGCTCGGAAGTTAAAGAAGCTCGGAAAGAGCGATAACTTCCGACAAGCTCTATAACTCTTACTATCATGATAGCAAATCTGCTCAACTATATCGTTTGGGACCCAAGCCCTATCTTGGTGCAACTGGGTCCTATCGCCATAAGATATTACGCCACCTGCTGGATGCTTGGTCTGCTCTTAGGCTACTTGCTCATGAGCAAACTCTACAAACAGCAGCAGATTCCTGAAGCAAAGTTCGAACCTCTGTTCCTCTATATCTTCTTCGGTGTATTGATAGGTGGTCGATTGGGGCATTGCATCTTTTATCAGCCAGAGTACTTCCTCACACAGTGGGACCACTTCGTCGAGATGCTCATCCCTATGCACCACATGCCCGATGGCAGCTGGAAGTTCACAGGCTATGAGGGACTGGCAAGTCACGGCGGTGTCATCGGCATGTTTATCGGCATCTGGCTCTACTGCCGCAACACCAAGGTGAGCGGCTGGGTTGTACTCGACAACATGGGTATCTGCTCGGGCATCACTGCCACATTCATCCGACTAGGCAACCTGATGAACTCCGAAATTATCGGCAAGGTGACCGATGTGCCTTGGGCATTCATTTTCGTTCGCGAAGACCAATATCCACGCCATCCAGGTCAACTCTACGAGGCATTGGCATATTTCTGCTTTTTCCTCATCATTCTCTTCATCTACAAGAAGAGAGGTCCCAAGACGGTGGGAACTGGTTTCTACTTCGGACTTTGCCTCACCCTTATCTTCAGCTTCCGTTTCTTCATCGAATATACGAAGGAGATACAGGTAGCTTTCGAGGCAGGTCTGCCTATGGACATGGGACAAATACTGAGCATCCCGCTCATCATCGCCGGTATATGGAGCATCGCCACCAGCGGAAAGAGAGCGAAAGCCTTGCAAAATAACGCTGCATAATGGCAGAAAAAGAATAATAGATAACGAAAAAGTTTCGTTCCGTGACACGGAACGTATATTCCGTGCTTTGGAACGGCCGTTCCGTGTCACGGAATATACGTTCCAAAGCTTGGAACGAAACTTTTTTGCTATATAAGCTTAACTACTTTTACAATTCTCTTACTTCTATATCATTTTGTAATTCTCTATTCCCATTTATATAATAAGGTATGAAAAGAAACATTATCCTCATCATTCTCTCAACATTCCTATTAGCCAGCTGCGGCTATAAGAGAGAACCAGCATCATCCAAGCAAGCAGGTGGCAAGGACAATCTGCCCCGAAACGTACGACTCATCGCCACTACCCCTGTCAAAGATCAAGGCGAGAGCGACCTCTGTTGGGCTTACGCCATGCTCGCCACCATCGAGAGCGAACACATTATGAAGGGCGACTCCGTAAACCTTTCGATTGCCTACATCGCCCGAACGATGCTGCAAGAGAAAGCCATAGAGTATTATCTCGCACAAGGACAATATCCATCAAACGGCAAGAAGAGCATCGACATGAAGGGAATGGCTCCCATGCTCATACATTATATAGACAAGTATGGAGCACAGCCATACGATAGCTACGAAGACCCCAAGAACATCAACTACCGAGTGCTCTGCCGTAAAGTGGAGAAGGTTTGCGACGAAGCCATCGCACGGAAGGCTGGTTTAGACAGACTAAGGGAAGAACTAGACAATCTATTCGACCAAGAAATTGGCTATATGCCTGCCAAGCAAGTCCACATGCTAGGGGCTGAATACACTCCCCTGGAATTTGCCCATAGTGTATGTTACCCGGAGGAATACGTATCGCTTACTAGTTTCACCCACCATCCTTACCGCGAGTACTTCGCCCTGGAAGTCCCAGACAACAAGATGCACGACGCATTTCTCAACCTACCGCTCGACGAGCTGATGCTTCACATAGAGAAAGCCGTGGAGCATGGACACCCCGTATGCTGGGAAGGCGACATCACGGAAAAAGAGTTCACTAACTGCGAGGACAACTATGTTGACCTTCCTCAAAAAGAACTCCCTGTAACAACAAGTTCCAGACAAAAGGAATTCGAACAGCTTCGTACCACCGATGACCACGTAATGGAAATCATCGGCACATTCATGCGAGGCAAACAACGTTATTATGTTTGCCGTAACTCTTGGGGCAAAGGATGGGGAAACCAAGGGCGCATCTATCTATCGGAAGATTATCTTCGCCTCAAAACAATCGCAGTCGTTATGAGCGAAACTGCCTTTCTATACAACGGAAGACAACTTCCATAAGAAATATACTATATATTGCGAAGGAGCATCTTAATATATATAATGAAGAAGCATTCTATATATAATGAAGCATTTTATATATAATAAGGTATAGAAGGATAGAAGCCAAGGAATTGAAGCCGCAGAAAGAGGATTTAAGCTGCCAAAAGGAACCAAGGAAGCACTAGTAGCGAAAGTGCTTGATGTATGTCAAATATCTGCTTAATAGCACTTGTGTGCGCACACACATAGTTGACATACATCAAAAAAGCAGGTATTTTTCGCATTTTTCCCTCAAAAGATTTGGTGGGTTGCCAAAATCGTCGTACCTTTGCAGCGTCAATAAGACAAAAGGTTATTAGGTTTTTAGGTTAAGATTGTTAGTTGTTTATAGGTTATTAGTTAAAAGGTAAAAAAAGATTGTTTATTCAAGGACGACGAAAAAGAAATTTTGTTTAGGTTATTAGGTTTTTAGGTTTAAGATTGTTAGTTGTTTAGTTTTTTAGGTTATTAGTTACAAGGTAAGAAAAAAAGATTGTTTATTCAGTGAGAACAGGATAATGTCAGTAGGTTAAGCGTAACTTAAGGTAAAAGAAAAGACATGTATCGGATAACAAAAAGATGACGCCTGAGCAGGAATATGACTGCTTCGGGCTTCGCAATGGAGAGGAGCTTGAGAAAGTGACAATCTCCTTTGAGTTATGAAAAATTTGGGAATATAGCATTAAAAGTGCGCAATTTCGAGAGAATCGAAGTTGCGCATTTCTTTTTTAGCGCACACAGTAGCATTTTACGCTCATATCACCTCACTTTTATGATAATATACACTAAATAATTTTGTATTACCAACTAAAAGTTGTAATTTTGCAGAAAATAAGTTGCTTCAGAGACATCCGAGAGCCCGCTTTCAAAATGTCCAATGGCAAAACTTAATGAAAGATAATAAATAACAAGGTAATATGGCAAAACATCCACTTTGGAACGACAATTATTGGCTCCTGCTTCTGCAACTGTACCAAAAGAAGCCAATGGGAGTAAAACCCCTGTATTCTAAAGGTATAGTCGATTTGAGCTTGGAGCTGCACATCAAGCCTGAATACCTGCATGAGCAGATGTTCAAGCTGCAACGTGTCACGCCCCGCATCAAGCGGCTTTGGGACAAATATGCCGATAACCCTACCGCCCTTTCCCACGACATTGCCCTGCTACGTCAACTCAACGGGTGCGGAAATGCCAAAGATTTCTTCGCAGGCGTAGAAGTAAAAGAGTCGTTCGAGAAAGACTGGGAACCACTGCCAGAAGAGCCATCCATCACACCGGTGAAGCTCATCATCATCCTCGACCTCTATTTCCAACTCACTCCCATCACCATGGTGGCAGAGACACCAGAAATCATAGACTTGGGGAAGCTGCTCAAGGTTTCACCTACACTTATCGTCGAAGCAATGGACATTTTCTTGTATTGCGACCCGTATCTCAACAGACAAAAAGAGCCATCCAGCCACTTGCTGGAAGCTTGTAAGAACATCTGGCACAGATATGGAAACGGAAACCCAGACAAGCTGAACCAACTTGCCATCAATCTTCAAGAATACTTCAAAGAAGAACCACAACAAGGCAAGACCAAGGTAAAGAAAGCACCGAACAAGCAAAACAAAAAACAAGAAACAAAAGAGAAAAAAGAAAAGAAATAAGAATAAGCAAAAAACAAGTAACTCAAGAGAACGAAAGATATGGCTCAGAAACTCATTCAGACACAGGCACAGAAGCTACAGCAGCTACAAAAACTCTCCGCCCAGCAAATGCTGCAGGTGAAGCTCTTGGAGATGCCCCTCACCGAACTGGAAGAAAGCATCAATGCCGAACTGGACGACAACCCAGCGCTGGAAAGCGAGAATCCAGACGACATGCTCAACGAAAGCTATGATGGAGACACGCCGCTGGACAACGACTCAGACAGCGGCAATGACGACAACGGAGATGACGATGCCTATGAAGAGCAATCGGAAAAAGAAGAAAGAAAAGACGAGCTCGACCAAGCCCTGGAAAGCATCGGGAAAGACGACCAGATGCCCGATTACGACACCTCCAGGAGCAACAACCAAGACAATGCCGACTACGAAGAGATGGTGTATGGAGACACCACTTCCTTTTATGACAAGCTAAAGGAGCAGATGGACATGCAAACGCTCAGCGACACGGAGAAAGAAGTGATGGAATACCTCATCGGATCGCTCGACGACGATGGCTTGCTGCGCAAAGACCTAGACAGCATCTGCGACGAGCTTGCCATCTATCACAATATAGACGTTACGGAGAAAGAGGTGGAACACGTGCTTCACATCCTGCAAACTTTCGACCCTGCAGGAGTTGGCGGAAGAAGTCTGCAGGAATGCCTCCTGCTACAGGTAAAACGCCTGCCAAGGGGCGTACTCCGCAAGACCATGGAAGAAGTGTTCACCGACTACTTTGAGGAGTTTACCAAGAAGCACTGGGAAAAAATACAAGCAGGATTGGACCTCAACGACACCCAACTGGCCACTCTGCAAGAAGAAATCAAGAAGCTGAACCCTAAGCCGGGCGCATCGATGGGCGAGACAGAAGGCAGGAACATGCAGCAGATTACCCCCGACTTCATTGTGGACACCAACGACGACGGCACCATCACTTTCAGCCTCAACCGTGGCAACGTGCCAGAACTTACTGTGTCGCCTTCGTTCACCGACATGATAGACACCTACAAGAAGCATAAGGACAAGATGAGCCGCAGCGACAAGGAAGCCTTGCTCTATGCCAAGGAGAAGGTGGACAAGGCACAGGGATTCATCGAGGCTATCAAGCAGCGCCGACATACCCTCATCGTAACGATGAAGGCCATCATCGACATTCAGCGACAGTTCTTCCTAGATGGAGACGAAGCCGACTTGAAGCCTATGATACTCAAAGACGTGGCCGACCGCACCGGACTGGACATCAGCACCATATCCCGTGTGAGCAACGTGAAGTATGCACAAACCAAGTGGGGAATGTTCCCGCTGAAATTCTTCTTCACTGATGGTTACACCACCGAGAACGGCGAGGAGATGTCAACCCGCAAAATTAAGATTGCCTTGCAAGAGCTCATCGAGCAAGAGGACAAGAAGAAACCTTTGAGCGATGACGCTCTTGCCAAAGCTCTGAAAGAAAAGGGATTCCCTATCGCTCGACGTACCGTGGCAAAGTATCGTGAGCAGTTTGGCATCCCTGTGGCACGACTCAGGAAATGATGCCCCCAAAAGTACGTCTAAAGAGTACAATGAATACATATTTACGTTAGAGTTATGAAAGAGAAGAATATCATATTGACTGCGCGAATCATGAGCATGGTCTTCACCCCGTTCTATCTACCGATAGTGGGATTGATAGCCTTGTTCATCTTCAGCTACATGTCGCTGTTGCCGATGACATACAAACTGGTGATGCTCGCCATGGTTTATTTGCTCACCGTGGTGACACCTTCGTTGCTCATCCACCTCTACAGACTTTGCCAGGGATGGACATCCCGCGAACTGGGCAAGAAAGAGCGACGCCTCGTGCCTTACATCATCTCCATCGTGTGCTACTTCGGTTGCTTCTTCTGGATGGAATACCGCAACACACCCCGTGTCATCAGCATCATCGTGGTAGTGGCACTTGCCATACAGATGATATGCGCCTTCATCAATGTGTGGTGGAAAATATCCACCCACACAGCCGCCATCGGAGGTGTGGCAGGAGCCTTGGTCTCCTATTCCATTGCTTTCGCCTTCAACCCGCTGTGGTGGCTCTGCTTCGTCTTGATACTGGCAGGCATCGTAGGAACAGCCCGTATGATATTGCGCCAGCACTCACTATCACAAGTGGTTACGGGATTCTTGGTGGGAGTCACCTGTGCCATCTTAGTGATATAATGAGAAAAAGGAACAACCCTAGCGCTTCCTCATCCAGCAAAAAGAATATTGATAATAAAATACATAAAGAAATGAAACCATTAGTAAGCATTATCATGGGCAGTACCAGCGACCTGCCTGTTATGGAAAAAGCATGTAAGTGGTTGAACGACAACCAGATTCCTTTTGAGGTAAATGCCCTCTCCGCGCATCGCACTCCTGATGCCGTTGAGACATTCGCAAAGGGAGCTAAGGAGCGTGGCGTGAAGGTTATCATCGCCGCTGCCGGTATGGCTGCCGCCCTTCCTGGTGTTATCGCAGCTTCTACTCCGCTGCCTGTCATCGGTGTGCCTATCAAGGGTATGCTCGACGGTCTTGACGCGATGCTCAGCATCATCCAGATGCCTCCTGGGATTCCTGTGGCTACTGTTGGTGTCAATGCTGCACAGAATGCAGCTATCCTCGCCGCAGAGATGATTGCCTTGGGCGATGAGGAGACTGCCAAGAAGGTGGATGCCTGGAAGGCTGGTCTCGGTGCCAAGATTGAGAAGGCCAACAAGGACTTGGCTGAGGTGAAATACGATTATAAGTGTAACTAATATCTTTTGAGATGCCTTCCAGGGCATCTCAAATCTTATCAAATATGGTAGATTTATTCAATTATACCCGACGTGAATCGTCTGTGACCCACGTCGGAGCACTTGACTTGGGTGGCGACAATCCTATCCGCATCCAGTCGATGACCACCACCAACACCAATGATACCGAGGCTTGCGTCAAGCAGGCGGAGGAAATCATCAAGGCTGGTGGCGAGTTGGTGCGCTTCACCACCCAGGGCTCTCGCGAGGCTGAGAACATGAAGAACATCAACGCAGGCATTCGTGCCGATGGCTACGACACACCGCTCGTGGCTGATGTCCACTTCAATCCAAACGTGGCTGATGTGGCTGCCCTCTATTGCGAGAAGGTGCGCATCAACCCAGGTAACTATGTGGATCCTGCCCGCAAGTTCATCAAGCAGGAATACACCGACGAGGAGTATGCCCACGAGCTGCAGAAGATAGAGGATCGCTTCGTGCCTTTCCTCAATATCTGCAAGGAGAACCATACAGCCATTCGCATCGGCGTGAACCATGGTTCGCTCTCCGACCGCATCCGCAACCGCTATGGCGATACTCCTGAGGGCATCGTGGAGAGTTGCATGGAGTTCCTTCGCATCTGCAAGAAGGAGAACTTCCACGACGTGGTAATCTCCATCAAGTCTTCCAATACGGTGGTGATGGTTCGCTCCATGCGCCTCTTGGTGAGCGAGATGGAGAAGGAGGGTATGAACTATCCGCTACACCTCGGCGTTACCGAGGCTGGCGAAGGCGAAGACGGTAGAATCAAGAGTGCCGTAGGTATCGGTGCTCTGCTTGCCGACGGTATCGGCGATACCGTGCGTGTGAGCCTCAGCGAGGAGCCAGCCGCAGAGATTCCTGTGGCTCGCCACTTGGTGGATTATATCGGAAAGAAACAAGGTCAGTTGATGATTCCAGGCGAGGCTTGTCCTTCGTTCGACTGGTTGCGCCCTACCCGCAGAGAGACCGTAGCCGTAGGCAATATCGGTGGCGACAACGTACCTGTAGTTATCAGCAACCGCATCAATGGCGAGAGCACCGTTTGCAGCAACGAGGATGCCAAGCCAGACTACATCTATATCGGTGGCAAGATGCCTAAGCAGTTTGTGCCAGGTCAGAGCTACATCGTCGATTACAATGTGTATGAGACCTTGAACAGCAAGCCAGAGACCACAGGTTGCAAGCTCTACCCTATCTTCCCAGCCATGGCAATGCCGCTCATCGCCAGCATCAAGGCCGACATCAAGTTCTTGACGCTTCAGTTTGGTACTCCTGCCGAGGAATACCTCACTTGTCTGAAGATGCACCCAGAGATAGTTGTGGTTTGCGTGAGCAACCATCAGAACCGCTTGGGCGACCAGCGTGCGTTAGTTCACGAGATGATGAACGCCGGCGTGAAGAACCCTGTTGTCTTCGCCGAGATGTATCAGCATAGCAAGGAGGAGAAGAGCGACTTCCAGCTGGAGGCTGCCGCCGACATGGGAGCCTTGATGATAGATGGCTTGACCGATGGTATCTGGTTGATGAACAACGGCGACATCCCTGCCGAGACTATCGACGAGACCGCCTTCGGAATCCTCCAGGCAGCCCGCTTGCGTACCTCGAAGACCGAGTACATCAGTTGCCCTGGTTGCGGTAGAACGCTCTACGACCTTCGCGAGACCATTGCCAAGATTCGCCAAGCCACCAAGCACCTCAAGGGCTTGAAGATAGGTATCATGGGCTGCATCGTGAATGGTCCAGGCGAGATGGCGGATGCCGACTATGGCTACGTAGGAGCCGGTCCTAACAAGGTAAGCCTCTATCGCAAGCAGGTTTGCATCGAGAAGAACATTCCTCAGGAAGTGGCGGTGGAGCATCTGCTCGCCCTCATCGATGGAGATAGGAAGAAGTAAAGAATCTATATCGTAAATCTATAATATAGATAGTTTATTTCATAGATTGATAAAAATAAGGTCAAGCTTGGACTTTTCAGCCTAAGCTTGACCTTATTTTTTGTCTTTTACACCATCAAGAAGAGAACAAGAGCTAGACATAATGTTATCTTTAAGTTAATCTCCCAAACCAAGCATTGCTCTTTCATAAAAAAGCAGTATCTTTGCATTTGTAATTATGATGCCAAAAAGGCATCTCTCTTGGAAAATCATCATAAATAGGAAGAATTATGGCAGATACAAAGTTACTCTTGGTGGAAGACGACGAAAACCTCGCCTACATGGAGAAAAGCTGCTTCGAAGACATCATCGGAGGATATGAGGTGAAGACCGCCGTAAACGGCAAGGAAGGACTGAAGGTTTGGCAAGACTTTCAGCCCGATGTCATCGTATCCGACATCGACATGCCTATCATGGACGGCATCGAAATGGTAAAGAAAATCCGTGAGGTGGATGGAGAGACCATCATTCTGTTTACCACAGGATTGACCTCTCCAAAAGACCTCAAGGCGGGTTACGCAGCTGGTGCCAACAACTATGTGAAGAAGCCATTCATACCTGAAGAACTTGATGCTCATATACATAGCCTCATCCAGCTGAAGGCAGGAAAGCGAAGTAAAGACTCAAGCGGCTTGGTAATATTAGGTAAACTGATTCTGGATGCCGCCCACGCCACCATCAAGAACCAAGAGGACGGTACAGAAAAAATGCTCACAGCCCGAGAGGCCAAGATTCTGGAGCTGCTCGCCGTCAACAAAAACGAGGTGGTGCGCCGAGAGGCTATACTGAGCCGCTTTTGGGGCGTGGAAGACAAGGACTATTTTGCCTCCCGAAGCCTCGATGTATTCATCAAGAAAATTCGCACCGCCATCGAGGACGAACCAAAAGTGGAACTGAAGACCATCCGCGGCATTGGCTTCAAACTCGTAGTGGAGTAAAAAGAAACTCATAGAAATACCAAAGAATGCTCATAGCTATACTAAAGAAAGCTTATAGCAATACTAAAGAAAGCTTATAGCAATACTAAAGAAAGCTCATGACAACACTAAAGAAAACATGAGAAAAAACGAGAAAAAGAAAACATCAAGCTGATAGAAATTATGCTGAAAGCAATATTATACTATATATTACTCATTGCCGAGTTCGTCATCACAATATTCTTTGGCGGATTCTTGGCAGGACTTTACATGGCGTTAGGTGCCAATAAGGAGACCTGTGAGAACCAGGAAACATTCATGAACAACATGACTCCTTTCGTCATCGTCGTCATGCTGCTGATGATACTCATCATCTGGGGCACTTTCAGCTTTTACAAGTTCTCCAAGTTCTCATTGGGCAAGGTGGTACCCGCCCAAAAGTGGAAGGCGATGCTATATACCACCTTGCCTATCCTTGGCTTCACGCTTGTCAGCTATTCAGCAATGAACTACTTCCACCTCAACTTCCTGCCTAAGGAAATGGCAAACATGGGATACTTGAGTTTCCTGCCCTTTGCCTTAATGGGGTCGTTTATCTCCGCATACGTGTTTTATGGAGCCATCCAGGAAGAGCTCATTCGGTGTGGCAAGAAGAAGTGGGTGCAGTTGCTTACACTCATCCTCATGATGTTACCATCCTCGCTCATCGCAGTTACCACCAATGGCGACATCAGCCTAAACCTTACCCTGTTGGGAATCATCTCTACTTGCTATAGTTTTTGGATATACGGCAAAACCCGAAGCAGCATCATACTCTTCGTGCTCTACTTCTGCTCCAATCTCGTGCCTTACAAGATAGAGTCTCCTGCCTTGTCCTTAGGACTAATAATTGTCGGAGTTCTCCTGACCATCTATGGCTTTGTGGCATTGCGCAAGAACTTACCAACATTCATCAAAGAGGAGGAAATATGAAAGCTAACAGAACCAAAGCCCTCAGTACCACGGCATTGATAGCCTTGCTCTGCGTCCAGCTGTTTTGGATGTGGAACACCTACAACATCAATGCCCAGCGCCTAGGAAAAGACTGTGACAAGATACTGGAAAAAGCAATCGAAAAAGAAGAGGAGGGTAGGCTTAACCAACTATTCCACAAGGGAGATACCATTCGAACCCCTGATGATGTTGATCCACAATTAGCGCTTTATGACGCCATCTATAAGAGAGGCCACAAAGATGCCAACATAGACAGCCTCACCACCATTGCCGACTCCATCGTCAAAGCAGAAAAGCACCTATACAAGATTGTTATCAACAAGGTAAACATCAAGACGGGAGAAATTTTGGAAGGCAAAAAGCACTATAACTCCTTCGCTCCCTTCCTGGAAGACGTGAAGACGAGCATCATCCCTGTGAGAATAGACAAAAGCGTAGGGTTCCAGATGACCATCATCAATGGTAATGTCTATATCATCAGCCAAAACTGGATCTTGCTCTTCACCTCTCTCCTACTCACCATCGTCATCGTGCTCAGCCTCATCGACCAAATCAACTACATCGATGAGCAGGAACGCACCAAGCTCTTGCGCGAGGATTTCTCATACGCAATGGTCCACGATATGAAGTCGCCCCTCACCTCCATCATCATGGGTACCCGATATCTGCATAGCGGCGTATTGGAGAAGAAGCCAGAAATCAAGGAGAAATACTTTACCATCGTGGAGGACGAGGCGCAGCACCTTCTCGCCCTCATCAACCGTCTGCTCACCATCTCGAAGTTGGAGCACGGCAAGCTGAACATTCGCAAGCAAGAGGTTGACCTAGAGCCGATGATATACGATGTGACGGAGAAATACAAGGCAAAATCTGCCAAGCCTATCCACATCACCACCCATATCGCTGCCCCCACCGCCCAAGCCGACGAGGAATATCTGAAGGAAGCCGTAAGCAATCTGGTGGATAATGCCACGAAATACTCCAAGGAAGAAATCAAAATCCAGATTTCGACCCTTGAAGACAGCAAGCATGTATATATTAAGGTATATGACGAGGGTATCGGTATCGCCAAGAGCGAACTAAAGAACATCTTCAATCGCTATGAGCGTGCTGCCGAGCACGAGAAAAATCCACAGAAGACCCGTGGCGGTTTTGGCATCGGTCTGAACTACGTGCTCCAGGTAACCAAAGCCCATGGTGGCAAGATTAGCGTGAAGAGTGAGAAGGGAAAGTGGACGGAGTTCTCGATTGCATTGCCCAAATAATCCTATTACGGCATTTCTTAGCTTCAGCAAAACGCTTGCCCCACATTCCTATCTTCAGCAATAATCTCTTGTTTGTCATCATGCCGTGATAAACGCTTCTTCCCATCCGTCCGCCAGCACCTCCGACATCTAAAGGAAGTTGTTGAGCTGGCGGTCGAAGACCTCATAGCTGAAAGCTACGCTCGTATCTAAATCTGTCATTTCAGCCATAATCTTTTTTCTATTTATTATGAGAGCAACATAAGTATAATTGCTGCTTCAAGCAAACAAGTCGTCCATCGTCAACTCTACTTGCGCTACCGAAGAGTAAGGGCTTTGGCGAAGTCCAAACGTTGTGATGAGCGTAGCGAGGATACCATGACGAATACCTGTCTCTGCCACAAAATCGGCGATGCGATTACGAATACGCATATCCTCTTCTTTTGTTATGGTATAAGGCATCTGCGAATATTTTATCTCGCAGAGATTCACCAAATTGTCCGCCCGCTCTATCAACAAGTCTATCTGGGCAGCTGGCACCGATTGCTTGCTGCGCCAAGAATAATACTCTGTATAAATCTGGTCGATGCCGAGCCGATGCTTGATTTGCGGGATATGGAGCATACAAATACGCTCGAAGGCCAATCCATACCATGTGTTCTGACGCGGTTTGCCCATCTGATGAGTCCAATAGCCGTATCAGTGGAAGCAGGATGGCAGAACTGCATATAGAATAAGGTATAAAGGTCCATCAGCTGATAAAGGAGCCAGATACATCTCGTGGGTGATGCGGTTATGCAGTCCCCCATGGTTATCTATCAGATTCGTAATCATCCAAGACGTGGCACTGCCGCAGACGATGAGCATGATTTTGGCTATCAAATAATCCAAGAAATGCATCTTCAGTATAAAAGAATAACAATAATCTAACAATTATATGGCCATTGACATTGCATTTTCGTTGTAATTTTGCAGACAATTTGCGCTAATGGGCATTTTTAAAAAAGTACTTCACACTACACCATTGCAATGTAAGATAATGATTTACTGTGTGTTACAAGGTGCAATATCAGTAATGCCACTACACCCACACTACACCACACTTCACCCTCTGCTGAACTTCGAAAAAGTCAGCCAACATAATTATCAATTTTTTGCTTCCTCGACCAAGAAAGGTTCTGCCTATCTGCTCTGTCCTAAAAGGGGTGTAGTGTGGTGTAGTGTGGGTGTAGTGGTAAGTCACACACTACACCGCGGCAACAAGTTAACACACAGGCATTTAACAACAGTTTGGTGTAGTGTGAAGTAGAAAAGAGAAACTATGCATCTACACAATACTTCTCCCCATACATCACCTTGCTCCATTTCTGCCCCAGCCAGAGCAACATATTGCCTCAGCCAGGGCAATATATTGCCCTGGCTGGGCAAAAATTGGAACTACGCCAGGCAGAATTTTGAAGAAGCCTAGCATAAATCTGTATACCGTTGGCTCTTTATAATAATGTGGAAATGTTAACATTACGTTAAACCCTAAAAATAATCGCAGAAAAGTTTGGTACTTATCCAGAAAAAGCATACCTTTGCAGTGTTCTATTGAAGTAGTACACTAAAACATTAAAGATTATGATACAGATTAAAGACATCGATTTCAGATACCCAGGTAGCAAGCACCTCGTGTTCAGAGACTTCTCTTTGGAGCTCAAGGAGAACAACATCTATGGCTTGCTCGGCAAGAACGGTACAGGCAAGAGCACCCTGCTCTATCTTATCAGCGGATTGCTCCGCCAGCAGAACGGCACCATCCTCGTGGATGGCATCTCGGCACAAGAGCGCAAAGCCGACATGCTCAAGGAGATATTCATGGTGCCCGAGGAGTTTGAGTTGCCAAACGTTTCGCTCTCCACCTACGTGAAGATGAACCAAGGTTTCTACCCTAACTTCTCGCAGGAAGTGCTGGAGAGCTGCCTGAAGGATTTTGATTTGCCAATCTCTCTCAAGTTGAACGAACTCTCGATGGGACAGAAGAAGAAGGTATTCATGAGTTTCGCACTCGCCACAGGTACCCAATTTCTCCTAATGGACGAGCCAACCAATGGTCTCGACATCCCATCGAAGAGCCAGTTCCGCAAAGTGATAGCCAAGAATATGACCGATGAGCGCACCCTCATCATCTCCACCCACCAAGTACATGATATTGAATCGCTGCTCGACCACATCGTCATCATGAACCAGAGCCAACTCTTGCTCAATGCTTCTGTCTCAGACATCTGCGAGAAATACAGCTTCGAGTATCGCAACCCACAGGAGATGGACGACACGGTGCTCTACGCCGAACCTACCCTGCAAGGCAACGCTGCCATCACCAAGCGACAGGAAGGAAGCAACGAGACACAGATGAACCTCGAATTGCTCTTCAATGCAGTAATCAACGGAAAGTTAAACGATTAAAACTAGAAGATTATGAATAAGACATTTGATTTACATAGATTAGGCATGGTTATCCGTTGGGATATACTTACCAATTGGAAGCGTCACCTAGGAGCACTCGCCGGACTTACCATCGGTATTTCCATCTATTGCGTATTAAAACTTTTCAGTATGCGATTTTGGCTTACATCTACCGATGTAGAGCAGGCTACTGATCAATATCAGGTAAGCATTTGTATGTTTTATACAGTCATCACATTCATCGCATTCTACGTCTTGGCAAGTTGCATATTCAATAACATGAAGACCAAGTTGCAAAGAGAAAGTTTCTTGATGCTTCCAGCTTATAATCTAGAGAAGTTTATGGCACGATTCCTCGTCATGAGCATTGGTGGTTTACTTCAACTTTTAGTAGCATTAATCTTGGCAGATGTCATACAGTTCATCTTTAGCTTCATTATCACCCCAGGTTTCCATACCAGTATCACCTGGCCTGTAGCAAGTCATATCATTTCGGTTATTCAACCATTTCAAAGCGACTGGTTGAAATGTATTGCCATTTATGCATTCTTGACATTCGCCCACTCCTTCGCTACACTCGGCGGAACATTCTATCGCAAGTTGCCAGTGTTATTGACAGCTTGCACAGGCATTCTCCTTAGCATAATTTTAGGATACATCATCAATTATCTAGGAGAAGCTGGAGTTTTTGATTTCGTTGCAAATATAGACTTCAGCAATGGTTCAATAGGAGATTATTGTACAACAATTACTGCTATTGTTGTTTTCTTGGCAGTGGCAGCCTTCAACTATTGGGCTTCCTATAAAATTTTCACTCGTATGCAGGTAATCTGTAATAAGTGGATTAATATATAGGAATAGAGAGAAGTAGAATAGAAGAAAATGATTCATCTTTCAAATAAGACGATAGATTATGAATTTCAGTAACGATAAAGCCATATACGTTCAGATAGCCGAGCGTCTCTGCGACGAGATTCTGGCTGGCAAATACAAGGAGGA
>ERZ808286.1005-NODE-1005-length-15378-cov-20.156170_pt1 | contig 15378 bp, 14 predicted proteins | sample MGYA00521276_ERZ808286 | MGnify/ENA primary metagenome ERZ808286 (study PRJEB31516, sample SAMN03275607) | gut metagenome | biome: mammalia-associated habitat; material: feces | host: Papio cynocephalus | place: Kenya | collected 2012-08-01 ... | reverse complement strand
GCATGTTAGACCCCTTAACATGCGCATGTTAGATACCGTCACATGCGGGGGGTATCGGCAGGGGGTTCCACGGAGGTAAGTAGCCCACCTGCCCCGGGCGAGGGCGGGCCGAACAGTGGGGGAAGGAGGTCCGGAGGCTAGACGGGACACCCTTCCCGGATGCGGCTCATGGCCAATCCCAATCTCCCGTCCCAGTCGTCCCACCTGTCTCGGTTGTCCCGTTCCCTCCCTCCCCTTTTTTTCGGGTTCCCCACGGGGAGAAAAGCAAAACACTACGGGGATTTGCCTAAAACCCCGTAGTGTTTTATTCTTTTCCTCGTAGTGTCTTGGGCTGGTGGCCTAGAAGAAGCGGTTGGCGAGGTCCGCGGCGATATTCAGGCTGGCGCGGAAGTCCGAGGGCGTTTTGGCGATTGGCGCGCGCACGTCGCCGTACTGCAGCTTCCAATGGGTACGTCCGCTGATCAGCTGGATGCCCAGCGACGCCAGTTCTTTGGGGTCCGTATAATAGCCGCTGTCCTTCATGATTTGCTTGAGTTTTTCGCGCCGCCGCTCCAGTTCCCCGGAGGACGGATTCGCGTGGAGCACGTCCGCCAGAATGGCCGCACGCCGTTCGCGTCCGCCTTGCTGGGCAGCTAGTTGGGCGGCGGCGAGGGACGCGATGACCGTCTCGCGCGTTTCGCCCGGGAAAAGCTCGGCATGGCCCGCCGGGACGGCGAGGAGTCCCTTCCCGGGGGCGGGGGCGCCAACAGACCCGTCCGTCTGCTGTCCGGGTACCCCTTCCCGCGGTTCGGATGCGGACGCCTGGGCCTTGCGCAAGTCGCCATGGAGCTGTCCGCACGTTCCCTTGAGGCGGGCGATTTCCTTTTTGGCGTCTTCAAGCGCCGCGGACGCCGTTTCGCAGGCATTCCGCAGGCGGGTGGCCTCGGTCGCGGCCGCGGCGTTTGCGGCTTTGAGCGCGGCGATTTCAGCCTTTAGCGCGTCGATCTGCGCCTTTTCCGGGGAGGATGCCGCGGCGTTTGGCGCCTTCGCGGTCGGACGCTTGAAGTAGGCCAGCGCCTCCGCGTCCGTCGATTTTACGGGTGCAGGCGCGGGTTTCGCGTCCGTTTGGTCGGGTGCTTTCTTGAAGAGGGACTTCGAAAGTTGCGAAAAATCGGAAAATACTTTGCTCATTTATCAAATCTCCTTGTTTTGCGCCACGGCGAGCCAGCAGCCCGCTTCGTGTGAATGGATGACGCCGATAGCCTGCAAAAACGAATAAACGATTACGCTTCCGGCGAATTTCATGCCGCGCCGGCGCAAATCGTGCGAAAGCGCATCCGAAAGCGGACTCGTGGTGCGATTCGTTTCGACGAACGTGCGCCCCTGCGTAAAAGTGCGGATATAGGCGTAGAAACCGCCATATTCGCGGCAGATTTCGCCGAAAATGCGCGCATTCGAGACGGCCGCGGCGATTTTCAGACGATTGCGCACGAGCGCGGGGTCCTGGGCGAGCGCGGCGCATTTCGCCGCGGAATAGTCCGCTATCTTGCGCCAGTCGAAATTGTCGTAGGCGGCGCGGAAAGCCGTACGTTTGTTGAGAATGCACGCCCACGACAGCCCGGCTTGGAAGGATTCCAGCAGCAGCATCTCGAAGAGATACCCGTCGTCCGTGCGCGCCAGGCGCCCCCATTCCGTGTCATGGTAGGCGATGTAGGCGGGATTTCGGGGGTTGCACCACGCGCAGCGCGGCTTTCCGTCCGGGAACGGACTGGTCTCAGACGACACGATAGCCCACGCCCCGCACAGTCTCGATGTGGCTGGACCACCCGTCCAATTTGCGGCGCAGGTTCACCATCTGCACGTCGATTGTGCGGTCCGTCACGATCTTCTGTCCGTCGGAAATGCGGTCGATGATGTGTGCGCGCGTATAGACCCGCGGACGATTGCGCACGAGCAAATCCAGAATGCGGTATTCGCTGAGAGTCAACTCGACCGTCGCGCCGTTCAAGGTCACGGTATGGTTCGCGTCGTTCATCTCAAGCCCATCGTAGGACAGCGTCTCGGCGCGTGCTTCCTCCGTCCGCCGGAGCGCGGCGCGAATGCGGGCGAGCAGGACGTCTTTGGCGAACGGCTTGGTGACGTAGTCCACCGCGCCCGCGTCCAAACCGGCGACGATGTCGCGTTCGGCCGTCTTGGCGGTCAGCATGATGACGGGGATGCCGTGGGTGTCGGGGTCGTCGTGCAGCCGGCGGCATACGCTTATGCCATCCATCCCGGGCAGCATCAAGTCGAGCAAGACAAGGTCCGGACGCGTCTGGCGGACGAGTTCAAGCCCCGTGTCGCCCGCGTCCGCCTCGATGATATTGCGGTACCCGGCCATTTTGAGCGCGAGCGAAATGACGCGACGGATGTCCGCCTCGTCATCTATGACAGCGATCTTCTCAATCTTCATGCTCACGATTATACCATATCCTTAGAATCTTGCCAAATATACAATGAACGCGAGAAGAACCACGAGCCCGTAGCCCATAAGGATTCCTTCTTCAATTTCCGGATTGAAAAGCTTCATGGTTCTTCATCTCTTTCGCGCAATAGTATCGCAAAAAGGGATGAGGATTCCATGATAAAGGTGTTAAATTTGGATTAAAAAGGCTGTTTTGCGCCGATTCTGACTCAAGATAGCGGGTCCTGCGCAAAAACCGGACGGTACTGTCCGCTCGCGGGCCCCGGCGGCTCCTCTTCGGAAGAGGAGAAATTCGCCGTATTCTTGGATTCGGGCATCCGGTCGCCGAAACGCGTGAATTCCGCAAAGAAGTTGACGCGCACCTCGCCCGTCTCGCCGTTGCGGTTCTTCGCGACATCGATGATGGCGAGCGTCTTATCGTCCGATTCCTTGTCGGAGGAGATGCGCGAGGGGCGGCGGAGGAGGAAGACGACGTCCGCATCCTGTTCGATCGCGCCCGAATCGCGCAGGTCCGAGAGTTTGGGCTTCTCGGACTTGTCTCCGCGCTGTTCGTTCGCGCGGGAAAGCTGGGAAAGGACGATAACCGGTATGTTCAGCTCCTTGGCCATGGCCTTGATCTGCTGCGAGATCATGCTCACCTCGATCTGGCGGTTGGCCTGGCGCGCCGCTTCGTGGCAGGTGCACAGCTGCAGATAGTCGATGACGATAAGCTCGATGCCGTGCGCCTTCTTCTGGCGCCGGGCGCGGGCGCGCAGGTCCATGATGTCCAGCCCCGCCGCGTCGTCCACGTAAATCGGCGCGTCGCGCAGGTCGCCCGTCGCCTGGAAGAGGTTCTGGCTCATCATGTCCCGCTCGCTCTTCGGCACCAGATTGCGGTTCAGCTTCCACATGTTCAGCTGGGCGCGCCCGGCGATCATGCGCTTGGTGAGCGCATCGACCGGCATTTCCAGCGAGAAAATCAGGACCGGATGGCGCTTGCCGTTGTCGGACTTGATCGGCTCGTTGTTGAGGTCGCGCCCGAGCGCCACGCATTCGGCGATGTTCATCGCGAGCGACGTCTTGCCAACCGACGGACGCGCCGCGATGACGATCATTTCGGCCTTCTTGAGCCCCTGTAGCTTCTCGTCCAGATAGCGCAGCCCCGTGGAAAGCCCCTCCAGCCGGTTCCCGTCGGCGGTGAACATCCGGTTGATGGCGGCGAAACTCGCGTCGATCGCCTGGTCCCACGCCTTCGTCGTCGAGGAATTCTCGCCGATTTCCAGAAACGACTTCTCCGCATACCCCAGCACCGCCTGCGGATCGGGCCACTGGCCTTCGTCGTAGCACCGGCCCATGACTTTCGTGGCGCGGTCGATCATCGTGCGGCGCATTTCCTTGTCGCGGACGATGCCGATGTAGTGTTCGGCGTGCGCCGCGGTGGGCGTCTGGTCCACGAGCGCCTGCACATACGCCACGCCCCCGACCGCTTCCAGCGTGCCGGCCGTGCGCAGGGCTTCCAGCAGGGAAACGGCGTCCAGCGGCTTGCCGGACGCGTTGAGCGCGCGCATGGCGCCGAAAATCGTCCGGTTGCGCGTGTCGTAGAAGGAATTTTCGCTCACGCCGCTCGTCAGACAGAGGTCCATCACGCGGTCTTCGTCGCCGCCCGCCGTGTCCAGGAGAATGCTGCCCAATACCGCGCGTTCCGCTTCCGTGTTGTTGGGCGGATTTTTCAAGTCTTTTTCCATTTTCTTTACTGTTTCTTCTCGGTTGCCGGAGTCTCGCCCTTGCGGGAGCGCGCCTTGAGAAAGATGCGCAACGGGGCTCCCTCGAGCCCGAACCGGGCCCGGATGTTCTTTTCGATGTAGCTCAAATAGGCCGGCGTCACCAGCTTCGGATCGTTCACGAAGAGCCGGATGGTCTGCGGATTCGTCGAAACCTGCAGTCCGTAGTAGATCTTCAGGCGTTTGCCGCGCACCATGGGGGACTGCGTCTTCTTCGCCGCGGTCGTCAACACGCGGTTCAGCATCCCGGTCGGAATCCGCTCGCTGGCGCTCGCCGCGGCCCGGTCTATCGCATCCACCGTCCGGCGGATGTTGTAGCCCGACTTGTTGGAACAGTAGACCAGCGGCGCGAAGTTCAAAAACGGCATCATGGCCCGGATCGCTTCCGTCGCTTTCGTCTCGGTGATCCCCTGTTCCGTCGCGATATCCCACTTGTTCATCAAAATGACGCAGGCGCGGTGCGCGTCGAGGATCTTGCCGGCGATGCGCTTGTCCTGGAGGGTCGGGCCGAGCGTGGGATCCATGACGAGCAGCACGACATCCGCCTCCTCGATCGCCTGTTCGCTGCGGAAGAGCGAGAAATTGTCCACGCTCGTCTTGCTCATCTTCGTGTGGGGCTTCATGCCGGCGGTATCCACGAGCATGTAGCGCCGCGCCTCGGGCCCCGTGCCGATCGCGAAAGGCACTTCGACCGCGTCGCGCGTCGTGCCGGGGATGGACGAGACGATCACGCGCGGCGCATTCAGAAGACGGTTGATATACGAACTCTTGCCGGCGTTGGGCCGTCCCACGATCGCGACGCGCAAGGGACGCGAGGCCGCCTCTTCGGGCGTCGCCAGCGGCAGTTTCGCGACAATCGCGCCGATGAGCTCGTCCATGCCGCGCCCGTGCTCGGCGCTGATGGCGTAGACCGGCAGGCCGAAACGCTCGAACTCGACCGCCAGATGGTCGTCCTCGCCCCGGTCGCACTTGTTGGCGGCGATTACGCAGGGGACGCCCGACTCGCGCACGCGGCGGATGACTTCCGTATCCAGCGGCGTGATGCCCGCGCGCGCGTCGACGACGATGACGCATACGGCCGAATCTTCGACGGCCAGTTCCGCCTGCGCCCGGGTCTCGCTGTCGAGCGGATCGTGCGTGACGTGCTTGTCGAAGGCGATGCCGCCCGTATCCACCAGCATCACGCGCCGGTCGCGCAGCGCGATTTCACGCGTCACCCGGTCGCGCGTCACGCCCGGCTGGTCGAAGACGATCGCCACGCGCTTGCGCGCCAGGCGGTTGAAAAGCGCACTCTTCCCCGTATTGGGCCGTCCTACCAAACTTACTACATTCATGGATTGCTCTCAGTAGCCACACGTGTTGATTTCGTTCTCGTAGCCGAACGTCGCCGCGATGAGCGCCGCGCGAATCCACATGCCGTTGCGCATCTGCCGCCAGTACATGGCGCGCGGATCGCGGTCGCAGCACGTGGCGATTTCGTCGCGCCGCGGCAAGGGGTGCATGATGATCCCGTCCGGCTTGAGCAATTTGAGCTCTTCGGCCCCGAATTTGTACTTGGAATTGTCGATCTTCGCCGAAGCCCCCTTCGAAGAATCCCACTCGTCCTGGATGCGCGTCATGTAGACCGCGTCGGACTCCTTGACCGCGCGCCGCAGATCGTCCGACACCTCGAAGTCCACGCCCTTCTTGGCGAGCGTCATCACGACGTCCGCGGGGACCTGCAGTTCCGGCGGGGCGACGAAGATCTGCCGCACGTTCTTGAAGTTCGTCAGAAGATAGCTGAGCGAACGCACCGTGCGCCCGCGCATCAAGTCGCCGCAGAACGTGACCGTGCGCCCTTCCAGCCCGCCTTTGTCCTCGAACGAGCGGATGAGCGTATAGATATCCAGCAGCGCCTGCGTCGGGTGCTGGTCCTTGCCGGAGCCCGCGTTCAGAATCGGGACGGGGCGCGAGGAATTCGACAGCTCCCAGGCCATCTTCTCCGCCAGCCCCTGCTCGGGCGAGCGCATGATGATCATGTCGAAATAGGACGAAAACGTGCGGATGGAGTCCTCTTTCGTCTCGCCCTTGAACTCCGAGGACGTCGCCGCGTCCCGCACGGACCCGGTTGTCAGCCCCAGAATCTGGCAGGCGGCGAGATGCGAGAGGAAGGTGCGCGACGACGGCTGCGAGAAGTACAGCATCGCCCGCTTGTGGGCGAGAATGCTCTTCAGGAAGAGCGCCCCTTCGCGCGATTTGTTGATGAAGCGGATGCGGTTGGCGAGCGCACAGAGCCGTTCGATGAGATTCCGGTCGAACTGCTGGGCGAAAAGCGTGTGGTACGGCATCCCGCCGCCGTCTGGACACGCCAAATAGGGCTTTTTCTCCTCTGGTTTGAGACTTTTGAAAGCCTCCCAACTGATATCCGTCAGCGTCATGCGCACAATCTCCTTTTCCGCTTGCGTCCTCTATTATACCATAAATAAGACGCGCCGTCCCTAGCAAAGTGAAGTCCCCCTACAACCGCCGGCAGGCCGGGAAAAGGCGGCCTCGAGAGGAGACCGCCCCTGGAACACGCCTTTTTCCTCAGGCTTTGGCGGCCAGCGAAGCCAAAAGCCCGCCGGCGAGAATCAAGCTCTTTTCGCGGGCGGAAAGCGTGGCTTTCAGCTCGATGGGCTGTCCCCCGGCCAGAACGCGCACGCGTCCGTCGCCCGCCAGCGCCGCGCGGAGCCCCTTCAGCTCGAGCGCCATGCCCGGCGCGATCTTGTCGTAGTCCGCCGGATTCGCGAACACGAACGGAATGATGCCGAAATTGATGAGGTTGGCGCGGTGGATGCGTTCGATGGACTTGGCGATGACGGCCTTGACCCCGAGATACATCGGGCACAGCGCCGCGTGCTCGCGGCTGGACCCCTGCCCGTAGCTTTCGCCCGCCACGATGATGTTGGCCTTGCCCGCTTCCTTGTTCTTCAGGCAGATGTCGTGGAAGGCGGGGTCGCACGGTTCGAACACGTATTTCGCGTATTCGGGGATGTTCGAGCGCAGTTTGAGGCGCACGCCCGCCGGCATGATGTGGTCCGTCGTGATCTTGTCGCCGACCTTGATCGCCACGACCCCCGCCAGATCGTCCGCCAGCGGCGCCCCCGACGGCACGCGCGCGATGTTCGGCCCGCGGACGATTTCCGTATCCGCGACGCCCTTCCCGGCGGTTGCGCGGTAGAGGAACATCGTATCGTCGATCGGGAACTTCTCCGGTGCGGGCACGGCGGGGATTTCCGCCGCGAGCGGATTCTCGATGAAGCCGGTGAGCGCCGAAACCGCCGCGGTCTCGGGCGAGACGAGGTAGACTTTGGCGGACTTCGTCCCCGAGCGCCCCTCGAAGTTGCGGTTGTTCGTCCGCAGGCTGATGGCGTCCGTGCGGGGCGACATGTGCGCGCCGATGCAGAATCCGCACGCGTTCTCGAGGATCCGGCAGCCCGCGCCCACGAGAATCGCCAGCGAACCGTCCTCCGCGAGCATGCGCACGACCTGCCGCGAACCGCAGGCGATGCCGACTTCCACGTCGTCCGCGACATGCTTGCCCGCGAGAACATGCGCCACCGTGCGGATGTCCCGGTAGGAACTGTTGGTGCACGATCCGATGAGAATCTGGTTGACGCGCGTCCCCTTCAAAGAGGCGACCGTGACGACATTGCCCGGCGAATGCGGGGCGGCCATCAGCGGTTCGACTCCCGAGAGATCGAGCGTGAACGTGTCGTCGTAGGCGCAGCCGGCGTCCGCGGCGATTTCCCGGTAGTCGCCGCCGCGTCCCTGGGCCTCCAGAAAGGCCTTCGTCACTTCGTCGCTCGGGAAAATGCTCGTCGTCACGCCCAGTTCCGCACCCATGTTCGTGATCGTCGCGCGGGACGGTATGTCGAGCGTCTTCACCCCGGGTCCCGTGTACTCGAAAATCCAGCCCACATTCCCTTTCGTGCCGAACTTCTCGAGGACCTTCAAAATCACGTCCTTCGCGCTCACGCCCGGACGCAGCGCGCCCACAAGCTCGATTGCGCGCACCTTGGGCGCCGGAATGTGGAACGCGCCCCCGGCCATGGCCACGGCGATGTCGATGCCGCCCGCGCCAATGGCCAGCTGCCCGATGCCGCCGCCCGTCGGGGTGTGCGAATCGGACCCCAGAAGCGTCGTCCCCGGCTTGCCGAAGCGCTCGAGATGCAGCTGGTGGCAGATGCCGTTGCCCGCCTTGGAGTAGATTACGCCGTATTTCTTCGCGATCGAGGCCAGGAAGTCGTGGTCGTCGGCGTTCTCGTAGCCGATCTGCACGGTGTTGTGGTCCACGTAGGAGACCGCGAGATCGTTCTTCACATGCGGCACGCCCATCGATTCGAACTGCAGATAGGCCATCGTGCCCGTCGCGTCCTGCGTCAGCGTCTGGTCGATGCGGATCCCGAGTTCCGCATCCGTGGCGGGGTCGCCTTCCACCAGATGGGGCGTCAAAACCTTCTGCACGACGTTCATCGGCGCGTTTTTCTCTGTCTTAGTAGCCATGGCTTCGCTTTCTCCTTGAAATCTCGTATCCGAATATTATACCATATTCCGAGGCTCCGGACTACGGAAATCTGCACCTGGGCGCCCGGCCTACCACGCCACGGCGTCCAGCGCACTGACCAGCAGCCGCCGCGCCGTCGCGTCGCGCGTTTTGGCGCTCGACGAGCCGAGGACGACCACAATCACGCGGCGGCCCTTGCGCGTTCCCGTGAGGACGATCGAACTGCCCCCCAGGTCGATGTACCCCGTCTTGAGCCCGTCCACCGCCTCCGAGCCGTCCGGATTGACCACCCGCAGATCCTTCTTGACCAGTACGTTGTTGTGGTTGTAGATCAGGCTCGGCACCCATTCCCGGATGCCGCGCGGTCGCGTCGCGGGGACTTTCAGTTTGACGCTTTTGAGCGACGTATAGTCGAGGATCTCGGGATGGTCCTTCAAGACGGCCCGGGCCAGACGCGCCAGATCGGTGCAGGTCGAGACGTTGTAGCGCTGGGCCGACCGCGGCCAGGGCGGCATGCCGTTCGGATTGTAGTAGACCGTGTCCTTCATCCCCAGCGCCTGCGCCCGCGCGTTCATGCGCCGCACGAAGTCCGCGACGCTCCCCGCCGTCGCCTCCGCGAGGAAAATCGCCCCGTCGTTCGCGCTTTTGACCATGAGGAAGGCCAGCAGTTCGCGCACCGTGAGCGTCTCCCCCGCCCGCATGCCGATGCAGCTGGGCTTGCGCAGTTCCACGTCCTCACGGGTCCGGGTGGGCGAGGCGCGCACGATCGTGTCGAGCGCAAGCCGCCCCTCCTTGACGGCGTCCAGAACCAGATAGGCCGTCATGACCTTCGTCACGCTCGCCGGATACCCCGGCGCGTCCGCACGGTCCGCGAAAAGGACGCGCCCCGAGTCCGCGTCGATCGCCAGCGCCCCCACATACGGATCCGTCGCGCGTTGCGGTGCGCGTCCGGCGGCCCCGACGGCGCATGCGCCCCCGGCGAGCCAGACGAGCGCGCAGAAAATGACGCGCCGGAACCGGATCATTTGATCGTGCGGTGCGTGGCCTTGACGAGCGATTTCCAGAGCGCCGCGGAATCTTTCGCCGTGAGCGCCGCGTCGAAATTCTCTTTCTTGGCGTAGGCCTGCATGAGGCCGGACATCAACCGCAGGTAGAACGCCGAGACCGCCATCGGAATGGCCGACAGGAACACGATATGCACCTTCTCGCCGTCCCAGTCGATCCCCTTGCGGGAAACGCCCATCGCGAGCGTCAGCGCCCCGCCCTCGACGCCCCGCACGTGCGGGAAGGCCACCCCCTCGCCCAGCGCCGTCGAAAGCACGTTCTCGCGCTCAATCGCCGCGGTCACGAGCGCTTCCGCATTCGAGATGAACTTGTTCTCCTCCATCAGCACGGCCAGCTCGGCGATCGCCTCCTCGGGCGTGGTCGCCTTCAGTTCGGATACGACGAGCTCCTCGGCGCTGAAACGCGAAATGCCCGTCTTCACATCGTCGTGGTCCGTCTTCTCGGCGATGTTCGCCGGCTCGCCCGCCCCCGTCGCGAAAAGGATGCGCCCGCAGTTCGAACACGTCACCAGATGCTGCGCCAGGCGCACCTGCTGGGCCTGCGCGATGGGAACCTGCATGCCGCAGACCGCGCAACAGCCGTTGGTCATGGCCGCCATCACGATGTGGCTCTTCTTGTAGAGCCGATCGTAGAGTCCGCGCACCTGCGGCACCAGCTTGGCGCTCAGCTCGGCGATGCTCTCGTTCAGCGTGTCGAGACGGCTGCCGTCGCCGGTCTGGTGGTGTTCGTCCCGCGTGAGAACGAGCTCCTGCAGTTGGCGGAGCGTATTGATCTGACTTTTCATCATTTTGGTTTTCCTTCAGTGAATAAGCGGATTTGGTCGATCGTCTCGGCCGAAAGCACGTGTTCCATGCGGCAGGCGTCCTGGTCGGCGATCTCCTCCGACACGCCCAGCTTGCGCAGAAACGCGCACAGCAGAAGATGCCGCTCCAGAATCATCTTGGCCACCTTCGTCCCCTTGCGCGTCAGCACGATCGCCTCGTACGGTTCCTGCGTCACGAGCCCCAGATCCTTCAGTTCGCGGATGGCCTTGACGACGCTGGGCATCTTGACCTTCAGCCGCCCGGCGACGTCGTGCACGTACGCCCCGCTCTTGCTCTGCGCCAGGACGTAGATCGCCTCGATGTAGTCTTCCAGACTCTGTGTCATGTCAGGCTCCTTGCCTTCCGAACGGACTGGCGTCCTTCATGAGTTGGGCGTACCGCAGCGCCGTGAACGCGTCCTCGAGCTGCACCGGGAACGGCGCGGCCACGCGCACCGTGTTGTATACGCACGTCCAGAACGCCTCCGGACCGCACAGCGTCCCCGCCGGCAGGGCGACGGGCGCCTCGACGACCTTGAAATCCTCGTGCAGATCCGCCAGCGACGGCGTGCGGACCGATGAGCGGCGGCGCGGGAAGGCGTAGTCCGGGTCCACGAACGTCAGCGTCCCCTCGTGCGCCCCCGCCTTGACGCGGAACTCGCCCGTCGAGCCGCGGATCGTGAAGGACGGCTCGCGGCTCGGCGCCAGGACCCCGCCGTTGTACTCGATGTCGGCGGAAACCTGCCCCCGCGTCTTGAAACACGCGTGCACATAGTCCTCCGAATCGCCCAGCGAAACCACCCGCTTGAGATCGCTCCACATCTGGTATGGCGGCATCGGCAGGAGCTTCAGCGTCTGCAGAACCAAATCCGTCATCGCGTAGAAGCACGCCCCGCCCCCGAGGCGCTTGATCGACTGCCAGTCGTCGCGCCGCACGTAGTCCTCCTGCCGCACGCGGATGGAGTAGATCTCGCCGATGCGCGGGTCGAGCATCATCTGCCGCGCCAGCAGGAAGTCCGGCGCGAAAAGGCCGCGCTGCACCGGCAAAAGCCGCCCCTTCGACTTCTGGATCGCCCCCCGCAGCATGCGCGTCTCGTCCTCGCTCGTCGCCAGCGGCGTCTCCAGCAGCGTCCAGAACCCGCGGTCCAGCGCCTGCATCGCGTGCTTGACGTGGTCCGCCGTCGGCGTCGTCACATCCACGAGGTCGATCTCCCGCTCGTCCAGCATGTCCGGATACTGGCGGAACATCCGGCAGTTCGGGAAGTCCTTGGCGACGATGTCGCGCCGCTCGCGCATCAAATCGCACGCCGCGACGATCTGGAAAAGTTCCGGATGCTTCTTGAACAAGGGATAGTGCTCTTCGAAAAACACGCGGCCCAATCCCATGATGGCCACGCGCAGAGGCGGACGTTGGTAGTTGACTGTCATTTTTTCGCTATCTCCGTTATGGCCGATATAAACTGGGCGACGTCCGTGAACTGGCGGTATACGCTCGCGAAGCGCACGTAGGCGACTTTGTCCACAAGATGAAGCTCCTTCATCACGAGTTCCGCGATCGCGTCGGACGGCACCTCCTCCCCCTCGAGCGCCGTGATGACATGGTCGATTGCCGCGCGGATCTGCTCGTCGCTCACCGGACGCTTTCCGCAGGCCTGGCGGATGGCCCTGTCGAGTTTCTGGCGGCTGAAAGGCTCGCGCCGTCCGTCGCGCTTGATCACGAGAAGGCCCTCCTGCTCCACCTCTTCATAGGTGGTATAGCGGCATCCGCACGCCAGACACTCCCGGCGGCGGCGGATGGCCGCCCCGTCCCGTGCCGCGCGCGAATCCAGGACTTTGTCGTCCAGCGCTCCACATTTCGGACATTTCATCTTACTTCTCGATTTCTGCCTGCTACCTTATGTCTCACATTATAGCGCATTCGTCTGAAAAATGCAAGTCCGTTCCGCGACGCGGATTTGACCGTGCAGCGGCCGCGGGTTGACCGTGCAGAAAATGTAGAATATGTAGACTGGGTGTCCTACGCGTCCCACATTCTCTACACGGTTAATTGCCCCGTGCGGGCGGCAGGCGACGGGACAACTGGGACAACTGGGACAACTGGGACGAGTAGCCCCCCCCCCTACCCCCCGCGAAAGGCTGTCCTTTCGCCTCGATTGACGAAAAACCGCCGATGTGCTAGAATATCTCCCCAAGTGAAAAGGAAGGTCCCGGGTAAGAGGATTCAACACAAAAAGGCAAAGGCAGGGACACATATGGATTTGCTCAAGGACAATTTGGCGCGTGTCTACCGGCATTACTTCTGGGCGGCGTTCGGTTCGGCCCTGGCCACGAGCGTCTACTCCGTCGTGGACGTCGCCGTCGTCGGACGCTACCACGGTCCGGCCGGGCTGGCGGCCATGGCCGTCATCGCCCCGGTCTGGAACATCATCCTTTCCGTCGCGCTGCTCTCGGGCATCGGCGGGTCGATTCTCTACGCCGTCAAGCGCGGGGCACGCGCCGCGGCACTTCCCGCCAACCGCTTTTTCGCCGCGGCCCTCATCGTCGGCACCGCCCTCAGCCTGCTCGTCATGGCCGCCCTTTTCCTCTGCGAAGAGTCCATCCTGCGCTTCTTCGGGGCGGACGCGAACCTGCTGCCGCTGGCCGCGCGCTACCTCGCGCCGGTGCGCTTCAGCGTCCCGCTCTTCCTGCTGGGCACCACCATCATGGCCTTCCTGCGCAACGACGGCAATCCGCGTCTGGCCACGCTGGCCGTGCTCGCCGGCGGCGTCGTCAACATCTTCGGGGACTGGTACTTCGTCTTCGGCTGCGACTGGGGGATCTTCGGCGCGGGCCTGGCGACCGTGCTGGGCGAGGCCGTCGCCGTGGGCGTCATGCTGACGCACTTCCTCCTCCACCGCAACACCCTGCGCATCGAAATCCCCTACGCCCCCGTCCTCTTCGCCCGCCAGGTCGTCATCGTCGGCTTCCCGGCCTTCTTCACGGATATCTCGATGGGGCTTCTCACCATCGTCTTCAACCGCCAGATCATGCGCTACCTGGGCGAGGACGCCCTGGCCATCTACGGCGTCGTCGTCACCATCGGCACCTTCGTGCAGTGCTGCGGCTACGGCGTCGGCCAGGCCGCCCAGCCGCTCCTGTCGGCCAACTTCGGCGCCGGCAACCGCGAACGCATCCGCCGCACCCTGGCCTATTCCCTCGCGACCGCCCTCCTGCTCGCCTTCCTCTGGTGCGCGGCCATCGCCCTGGCCCCGAACGCCTTCATGCGCGTTTTCACCCGCCCCACCCCCGCCCTCCTCGCTCAGGCGCCGGACATCCTGCGCGTCTATTCGCTCGCCTTCCTGGCCCTCCCGCTCAACGTCATGTCCACCTACTGCTTCCAGTCCGTCTGCCGTCCCCGCGCGGCGTTCGTCGTCTCCCTGGCGCGCGGACTCGTCCTCCCCGTCGCGCTCCTCTATATCCTGCCGCACGTCTGGGGCGGCGCGGCACTTTGGTCCGCGATTCCCCTGGCGGAATTCCTCGTGGCCGCCGGCATCGCCCTCTCCCTCCTCCCCAGCCGCCACACACACTAATCGAAGCGGCAACGAATGCTCCGTCTCACACCTCCACGCGCACCCGTCACGGCGTAGGCGCCAAAAGATTTCGGGCAACGATTCGCCCGCTTCCCTCCAACGCCCGTGCCGGCGCCGGCGCCGGCGCGCCGGTGCGCCGGTGCGCCGGTGCGCACGTCACGCGCTACTATAATACTGTGCACCATACAGGCGATTAGACCCCCGCCGGACCGCTTTTGGAGCCGAAAAGCGGATTTTGAGCCGAACAAAAGAGAAAAAGAAAGGAAATAAAGAGAAACCTTCCCCCCTGCACCCCTGTAAAGGGAAACAAAGGAAAGAAAACAATTGATTGATTACCACCCCCCCACCACACCCCCTGCGGGGTTGTGTAAATCAATCGATCAATCGGGGCTTCGCCGGGTTTTTGCGTTTTTCTGTTGTTGGGTGCCGTTATCGCCGCCAAGAGACCCGCCAAGAGACCCGTTATCGGACCCCGCCGGAAACCGCCGAAAAAGCCGAAATCGCGCCAGCCCCACGAGAAGGGGTCTAGAATCGCTCGGAGCCCTCGGGAGGTACAATGAGACTTCCGGACGCTTCCCCTCGCTCAGAAGCGAAAAAAACGGCCTTCCCGGCGATTCTAGCCTCCACCCTCGTCCCCCGCGGTGCCGGTTACCCCCGAATCGCCCCGAAAAGCCCCGCCGACCACCCCCTCCCCGACGACCGCCAGCCCCCTCCCCCGCCAAACGCCAAAATCTCGGGTTTCTCTCTGCACGCCCGCGCGCGCCAAAACAGAACAAACACATGAACATAACAAACAAACATAAACATAACAAACAAAAACACACATGTGTGTGTGTTATGTTGTTCTGTGACACGGAGTTAGGAGCGCTGTTACTGGCGGCACCACAGCCCGACACGCTTGAACCACTCACACAGTTGGTTTTTTGTTGTTTTTTAAGCAGAAATACGCCGATCCCACCCCGCCGGAAACCGCCGAAAAAGCCGAAATCGCGCCAGCCCCACGAGAAGGGGTCTAGAATCGCTCGGAGCCCTCGGGAGGTACAATGAGACTTCCGGACGCTTCCCCTCGCTCAGAAGCGAAAAAAACGGCCTTCCCGGCGATTCTAGCCTCCACCCTCGTCCCCCGCGGTGCCGGTTACCCCCGAATCGCCCCGAAAAACCCCCCCCACCCCCCCCCCCCCCCCCCCCCCCCCCCCCCCCCCCCCCCCCCCCCC
>ERZ808286.1003-NODE-1003-length-15405-cov-4.404039_pt1 | contig 15405 bp, 11 predicted proteins | sample MGYA00521276_ERZ808286 | MGnify/ENA primary metagenome ERZ808286 (study PRJEB31516, sample SAMN03275607) | gut metagenome | biome: mammalia-associated habitat; material: feces | host: Papio cynocephalus | place: Kenya | collected 2012-08-01 ... | reverse complement strand
CTCCGAAGAAGCGCCCGCCTTGTTCTCAGCCCGCCCCAGCCCCGCATTCCAACCCGGCACAATGGCATTTTTTTGTGTGTATTACGGTATATACATACCGCATACAGACGGGCTGGTGGGTTGAGAGCTGGAAGATATTTTGATATGCTTAGAGTATACAGAGAGGATGTTTATGAACATGAAAGTTTGGGTATTTGCTATATGCTTGATTTGGGTTGGGGTATTATTTGCTGCACCGGAATGGGAAGATGAAACAATTTTCCAGCGAAATCGGGAGCCGGCACGTGCAGCTTTATTCCCAACGGCATCGGGTTCAACATTTTCACTGAATGGAACGTGGCGATTTCATTATGTACCGCGGCCGGAGGAACGCCCGATCGAATTTTGGAAGCCAGCGTTTGATGTTTCGGCATGGAAAACCATCGAAGTGCCTCTAAGTTGGCAAATTGCAGGTTACGGTACGCCTATCTATTCGAATGAAGAGTATCCGTTTCGTGTGGATCCTCCACGTGTTACTTCTGAGCCTCCAAAGAATTGGACGGCGTACAAAGAGCGGAATGCGGTGGGAAGTTACCGCCGAACATTCACGCTGCCGGACGGGTTTTCAAAGGGACGTGTCTATTTGCGATTTGACGGAGTGGAATCGGCCTACTATGTGTGGCTGAATGGTATATTCATTGGATATAGCGAAGATTCTTTCACGGCCGGGGAATATGATGTGACGGCGGCTCTTCGGCCTGGAGAGAATGTTCTGGCTGTAGAGGTTTATCGCTGGAGTGACGGAAGTTATCTTGAAGATCAGGATTTTTGGCGATTGGCGGGCATTTTCCGAGATGTTACGCTGTGGACGGCACCGGAACTCCAGATTCGTGATGTTTGGGTGCGTGCGGGATTGGCGGATGACTATGTAACGGGGACTGTGTCGGGTGATGTTTGGGTGCGTAATGCAGGCGTGACGTCAGTGCATTCAGGGCAAGTTACGGTAACGGTGGGATCGATCTATTCGGAAACCATGACGGTGCCAGAATTGGCGGCTGGAACGGAAGTTCGGGTGACTTTGCCTGAACGGAAGGTGCCGAATGTTCTGCGGTGGTCAGCAGAAACGCCGTATTTGTACGATGTAGCGGTGCGGCTTTCTAATGGTGATGGCCGGGCTTTCAAAACCGGATTCCGCCGAATTGAAGTCGGTAAGCAGGGAGAATTACTGGTCAATGGTGTACGGACAATCCTGAAGGGCGCCAATCGTCATGAAATGGATCCGGATCGTGGACGTGCGGTGTCTCGTGAACGAATGGAGGAAGATGCCCGGTTGTTGAAAGAGGGGAATTTCAATGCTGTGCGTACGTCGCACTATCCTAATCATCCATACTGGTATGAGTTATGCGATCGGTTGGGATTATATGTGATGGATGAGGCAAATATCGAAGCTCATCAGATTCGCGGTACGCGGTATTGTCTGAATAACGTACTCTCATGGCATGAGGCGTATGCATTTAGGGTACGCAATATGTTCGAACGAGACAAAAACCATGCATCTATCATTATGTGGTCGTTAGGAAATGAGACCGGAGCCGGAAAGAATTTGGCTGATCAAGGGGATTGGCTGAAGCGTCAGGATCCGGATCGGTTGGTTCACTACTGTGATTTCCCGGAAAACTCTCCGCATAATGATATGGACAGTGCAATGTATCGTTCTCATGACAGTTTGCAAGGGTACGCAAAACGGAACACGCATCGGCCTTTCTTACATGTGGAGTATGCGCATTCCATGGGAAATGCATGTGGGAATTTTGATGAATACATAGCAATCTATGAGCGGAATCCGCGTATGATTGGCGGGTTTATATGGGACTTCGTTGATCAGGGTTTGCGTGCGCGGAAGGATGAGGTGTCTGGTTTGTTCAGAGTAGAGCCGAAAACGGGCGATACTTTGGCGTTTGGCGGCCTGTTTGGGGATGTGCCTAACTTTGGTAGTTTTTGTGATAATGGTGTGGTGACAGCCGATCGTTTGCCGAAAGGGCAGTTTTGGGAGATTAAGCATGCTCAGCAATATTTTGGGTTTTCCTGGAATGCACAGAAACAGATGCTAACGATTACTAGCAAGTATTTTCATAAAACAGCCGAGGGGTACGCCCTATATAATGCCCAAGGGCAAAAAATGAGCGCAATCCCTGCGCTGAAGCCGGGAGAACAGGTGACTTTACCGGTTGTGATCACGCGAAAAGAGGCGGATTTCCCTGTCTTTATTGGCACTGTTGATCCGGATCCCAAGCGGCTATTTGAAACAGTTGAAGCATGGTTCGCTATTCCCGGAGAGGTTTCAATTCAACCACCAAAATACAAGGATGTCGCAGAATTGCCGGCGGTGAAGATGCGTGTAAGGGAACGGGCAGATGGAGCGTTGGAAGTAACCTCTTCGGATTCTAGTGAGACGCGTTCGGTGTTTCGGAATGGGGTGGTAGCGGAAATTCGATGCAACGGGAAGGATATCCTTGTAGAGCCACCTCGCTTTACGCTTTATCGTGCGCCGATTAACAATGATCGCTGGATTCGCGGATCGGTAACGTGGCGTTCGTTGCTGGAGCAGGGAAACCGATGTGAGTCCATGACGTGGCGTAAGATTGAAGGAAAGCAGGAGGCTATTCAGGTAATTTCTAAAATGGTTACGCAGGGGGGGGCGGTGCCCTATCGTTACACGTTGGTGTGGACGGTGTTTATGAATACGATCACATGTGAAGGCGTGTTTTATCCGCAATCGGCGGAGGAGGTGATTCCGCGCCTCGGATTTGAGTTGGCTGTCGGGAAAGAGTTGTCCAAAGTGAAGTATGCAGCACTCGGACCAACAGAGAACTATCCCGATAGAAAATCCGCCATGTGGCATGGTCGATTCGAAGCCGAAGTGAAAGATTTTTATGTGCCGTATTCGGAAACTCAAGAGTATGGTAACCGCGAGGAGGCTCATTGGTTACGCCTAGAGGATGGTACGAACGCGATTTCTTTCTTCCCTGCAATGTTCGGACAGACGTTCGCTTTCTCTGTGAATCAATGGGACGCTGTTACCCTACATAAAGCACGGGTGCCTTCGCAATTACCACCGTGGGAGAAAACCTGGATTCATTTGGATTATGCGCAGACGGGGCTTGGGAATGGTTCATGCGGGCCGCGCCCGTGGATGCAATATCAGGTATTTAATCGCCCATTTATGTTTGGATTCGCTATGCGTTTTGGTTCACGCCCTTATCGCTCACGCTTATTCAAGGAAACGGCAGGGCTGGCGCAAATTACCCGCGATTCCAAAAATCTGGTAAGGGTAGAGCCCTATCGATCGGGAGCCACGGTGATGGTATCGGTGAATGGTGCTCCCGCTAAGCGTTACGAAGCGCCTTTCTTGTTGGAGAGCGGTACCGTTTCTGCACAAGTTCTCCCAGAAGTAGGGCAACTTCCAATGCCTGCAACAGAGCGGACGTTTGTAAAAGAAGTTGTGCGAACGGCATGGAAGGTGTTGAATGTTTCTTCGGAAGAGCCAGGGGAAGGCAATGTAGCGCATATCTTTGATGGTAATCCTAAAACCTATTGGCATACGGATTGGCGTAATATTCGACCTGGTTATCCGCATACCTTTACACTTGATTTAGGCGAGATGCAGGAACTTGTCGGGTTGAAGGCTTTGCCGCGTACAGATGAGTTGAACGGCCTGATCGGTGCGTGTCGGGTTGAATTAAGTTGTGATGGAAAGACATGGAAGACGGTGTTTGATGGAGATACCGGTTGGAAACCACAATCCCGTGTATGGCGAACGTTTGAGTTCGCCGCCACCCCGGCACGTTATGTTCGCTTTACAGCCACTCGACCTGCCGTTAAGGGTCATATTTGGGCGACTCTCAGTGAGTTGTCTATAATTTCTAAGTGAAAAAGGATATGAGTGTTTTGTAAATGCTTTCAATGTAGGTAGGGTGCGCATCTTGGCTGCTATGAATCCGATAACATATTGTATGAATGTTCATCCAGGAGAAACACTGGAGTCGGTATTTGATGCATTGAAAACGGTTACGCTGCCACTACGCGATGCGCTACTTGGGGCAGAACGGGAATTTGCGATAGGGCTTCGGCTCGGACATTTGGCAGCAGAGGCATTACGATCCCCTGGGCAGTTTCGCCGTTTATCTAGTTTTCTGGCGCGAAATCGACTGTCGGTGATTGGTATCAATGGGTTCCCCTATGGTGCATTTCATGATGAGATGGTGAAGACTGCAGTGTATGAGCCGGATTGGACTGCCAGGGAACGGATACAATACACGTGTAACCTGTTTTATGCATTGACGCATTTTCCGTTATCTCGGATGGGAGAACATTGCGCCAGTGTAACAACCATGCCGTTGGCTTATGATAGGGGGCAAGGATTTGTGCCAGGTATGTTTCAAAACCTTTGTGAGATGGCGCTTTTTCTTCGGAAATTGGAGGGATTTACCGGGCATAGATTGTGTCTGGCTCTTGAGCCGGAACCAGATTGTCTATTGGAATCTACACGTACAACGATCGATTTTTTTGAAGAGTTATGGCAGTACCCAGAATGGAATCCGGCATATCGGGATTATATTGGTCTGTGTTTTGACACATGTCACTTTGCGCTTGGGTATGAAGATCCACAGAACGCGTTGAGGGAAATTGTCTCAGCCAATATTCCAGTAGAACGGATTCAGGTTTCGGCAGCTTTGGAGGTTGAACCCGGAATTTCCGTGGACGATTTGTTGCCTTTTCTTGATTCAGTTTATCTACATCAGACGCGTCGATTAGAGCCAAATGGAGTGTTGTGCAGTTTCCCGGATTTGACAACCGAAGTAATTCACGAGTTGCTAAACAGCTCTGCGCGAATTCATTATCATGTACCGTTGGCTTGGGCTGGGGAAGGGCACTTACGGAGTACACGGCAGACGTTAACGCCAGGATTTTGGCGTTATGTTCGTGCCGGAGGATGGCCAGTTGAAGTTGAAACGTATGCGTTTTCTGTTTATCCTTCTTCGCTTAGAACGTGCACGCTTTCCGAGGCTTTGTTTGCGGACATTCGTTGGGTACAGGAGCAACTGAGTAGAGTGTGAGAAACGGGTTGTGTCAAGAAGTTCTATTTGGAGAACCATACTAGAGGATTGAAGTCTTCTTTTTTATGGATGGGTTGGGGGAGTGTTCGTTGTATCGTGATGGGCACTAACTTAACGTGGTTTGGTGGACGAACTGCCACGTATATGTTTATGATAAGATCGAGCGTGTTATTCGCGGTGGGGGCTTAATTATGCTATACTCCGGGCGTTTTGCTTATCTTGCAAGGGTCATGGCATTATTATGGTCAAGGTTAAGATTATTGGCGCCACGGGTTATGGTGGTATCGGTTTGATTGAATTATTGACGCAGCATCCTGAGGCGCAGATCACAGCGTTGGTGGCGCGGGAAGAGGTCGGAAAAAGGATTTCGGATGTTTATCCACATCTTGATGGGTTTTGTGATTTGCCAATTCTGGATGCGGCGGATCCGCGAGCCCAAGAGGCTCCTGCCAATGTGGTGGTTTTCTCCACGCCGGATCGAGTTGGAATGTATGAAGCGGAGAAAATATTGGAAACCGGAGCTAAAGTGCTGGATTTTTCCGGTGACTTCCGTTTCACTTCGCAGGAGGCGTATGCGGATTATGCTATTCGTCATGGAAAAGATCCTGTTCATGCTGCGCCGCAATTGTTGGGGAAAAATGCATATGGATTGGCAGAGTTGCATCGGGAAGCGATTCGTAAGGCCGAGGTGGTAGGAAATCCTGGATGTTTTGCATGTAGTTGTATTTTGGGGCTTTCCCCGGCAGCAAAAGCGGCGTGGTTTGACCCAATGAGCGTTATCTGTGACTGTAAAACCGGTGTTTCTGGCGCAGGTAAGAAGTTGGCTGCGACCTTCCATTATCCGGCACGATATGAGAATATGAACGCCTATAAAATGGCCGGACATCAGCATGTCTGTGAAGTGGAGCGTGAGCTTTCATTGCAGTATGGTGAGCCTGTGCGGATTACGTTCACGGCTCATGTATTGCCGATTTGCCGTGGTATTATGAGTACGTTATATGCCCAGCTGAAAACACCGATGACGGAAGAAGATGCTGTGGCATATTACCGTACGTTCTACAAAGATTCACCATTTGTGCGCGTTTACGGTTCAAAGGCGCCAATTGGGAGTAATTGTGTCGCGCGGACGAATTTCTGTGATCTTGTTGTCAGTGTAGATACAAGGGTGAACCGCTTGCGAGTGGTTTCTTATATCGACAATTTGATGAAGGGGCAGGCGGGCTCTGCGTTGCAGAATATCAACTTGATGACTGGACTTCCAGAAACGTTGGGTTTAATGCGTTCAGGAATGTATCCGTAAACTTCGTGTGTATGTATTATTCCAATCTCTGCGCGGAGAAATGTGATGAAAAAGGTGCAAAAAAAATCTCTCGCAACCGGTGTCAAGCGCTCGCTTTCGAAACAGGCTGTGCAAAAGTCTGTCAGTAAACATGCAGGGCTGGGACGCGGATTGGATGTGTTGATTGCCGCGCCTGCACCGGCGCGGCAATCAATTCGCCCTGCAATGGCTCCGATCCCGCAACCGTCTGTTGCTGGATCGGTGGCAGAGAAGTTGGCTGGGAGTGTTTTGACTGTTCCAGTAACGGAAGTTCAGCGTTCGCCGTGGCAGCCGCGGCAAATGTTCGATGAGACCGCACTGCAGGAATTGACAGATTCTATTCGGGCTAACGGCATTATCCAACCATTGATTTGTCGAAAAACTAAGGAAGGACGTTTTGAGTTAATTGGTGGAGAGCGACGGTTACGAGCTGCGATGAATGCAGGATTATCGCATGTTCCGGTGATTCTGGTGGAGGCGGAAGATCGCAAAGCGGCGGAACTTGCTATTGTTGAAAATATTCAGCGGGCAGATCTGAATGCGATTGAGGAGGCTGAAGGGTATCGAACGTTGGCTGAACGCTTCGGGTTGACGCAAGGGGAGGTGGCAGAGCGTGTGGGTAAAGCTCGACCTTCCATTGCAAATGCGTTGCGATTGTTGGAGCTTCCGGATGAGACTAAGGCAATGGTGGCGGATGGACGGTTGTCGGCAGGTCATGCTAAGGCGTTGTTAGGCTTGGTGCGGACGGAAGATCGGATTCGCCTTGGGCGACGTGCTGTGGCAGAGAACATGACGGTGCGTGCGGTTGAACGTGCGGTGACACAGTGTAATGCGCCTGTGTCTGCGCATCAGGCTCCAAAGACAGATTTGCCACCGGAATATTTGCGGGATTTGACAGATCGCTTGCATGCATATTTTGGGACAGCCGTCCGTGTAATGCCTGGTCGAACTCTGGCCAACGGCCGTCATGTAAAAGGAACGTTGGAAGTAGATTTCTATGGTAATGGGGATCTGGGGCGAATTCTTTCGTTGTTTGGTATTCAGATGGATTGATGGGTAGGTTTGCGCATAGACTTCTGGAATGGTTGGGAAGGTGGCTTGGTGCCACTATTGTTTTTATTTGTGTGATGGGTTCGGGGTGTGAGCGTGCCTGTTTAACGAGGCAGGAACAGCAGTTGGGTGAGCGGGCGTTGTTTGAGGCTGCGGAATTGGTGCGTGTGTGCCCTAGGCGGGTTGCGGGAGAACAATCTGCAGATGCTGCGGCGTGGATTGCTAGTAGACTGCCTTCTTGCGAAGTTCGGAAGCAAACGTTTCAGACTCCGTATGGGGTGATGACCAATGTAGTGGCGTGGCGATCGAGAATACTTGAACGGAAAGCTCCTGTACTTGTTTTAGCTTCTCACTACGACACTAAATATGGAATTGCAGATTTTGTAGGAGCGAATGATGGTGCTAGTACGGTAGGCCTGTTGATTGCATTGGTGGAGATGACGGAACTTCCCATTGTGGTATTGTTTTTAGATGGCGAGGAGTGTCGGCAACGATATTCTGAGGAAGATGGTTTACATGGTGCATGGTTCGCGGCAAAAAAAGGGTTGTCGGAGCTTGGATGGGCTTCTAAGAGCGGCTTACCAGTGCTTGTGTTGGATATGTTGGGTGATCGGGGATTTACGCCTGGTGTGGCAGAAAATGGAACCCTGTATCTAAAGCAGGTAATAAGGCAGGCGGCGAAGGGTATAGGCGTGTCGCTTTCGGAGTTTGGAGTTGTGGTGGACGATCATGTTCCTTTCTTGGCGCAGCAGTGGCAGGCTGCGGATTTGATTGACTTTGAGTACGGACCCGAAAATGCCTGGTGGCATACAACGGAAGATACGGTAGATAAGTTGAGTGCGGAATCGCTTGCCCGTGGAGCTGCGCTCATTCTACGGGTGGTTGAATGCTTGGAGCAAGTTAACAGATGATTACAGTATTGATTAATGCATTATTGGCCTTAGGCGTCGGTGTGTTTTTGACATTGACAGGGGTATCGCCGTGGTATTGGTCGATTTTTTGGGGCGTTTTGACGTTAATTTTTGGACAAGTTGTGTTGGGTTGGATATTGCGTTGGCGAATGTCATCGATTTCATCAAAAGTGCAGACGATTATGGCGAGAGGACAGGCAAGAATGCAGGCCAAGATGCAACGTTGGCGAACACATCAGGTGGGGGATCCGAAAGCGGCAGAAGCGGAGTTGGCGCATGATCGGGATGTATTGATTGCAGAAGTACAATCTGAGCTTCAGCCCTTAGAACGGTACCGTTGGTGGATCCCGTTACTTGGGCGGCAATTAGCCACGATGGAATTACAGTTCGCTTGGCAACGTAAGGATTGGAATCGGGTGGACGCCCTGCTCTCCAGAGCCCTTCTTCTAGACCCGAGGTTGGTATGTATTAAATTAGCCCGGCAATGGCAACAAAATGTACCAACAGAGATGTTATATGCCACATTTCGAAAGGCGTCCAGACGTGCACGGTATGGGACGAGTGCTTTGCTTTATGCAACGTTCGCTTGGATGTTGGTTAAACGTGGAGATGTGGATGGTGCGTTTAAGGTGTTGATCGAAGCAAACGATAAGAATGAACATCCGGTTTTAAAGACAAATCGGGAGATTTTGGCGAACAATCGTTTGGCACATTTTTCAAATGCAGGTTTTGGCGATGAGTGGTATGCGTTGTGGTTAGAAAATCCAAAAATTAAAGCTCAGCGTCAACGGAATATTACTCGTTATTTTAGATGACCCATCGGAGTTGTAAGGGTGTGCGTCATGTGGTTGAGTTCAGTTAGACGCTGTGTCCAGACAATCGTGGATCTGCTGGCCAAAAGGCACTTCATGTTCGAAAAGGGGAGTGCTTCAGGTGTAGTGGAAATGGAGTGCCTGTCGTGTGATGTGTTGCCAATGTTGTTGGTAGTCTTTCCGCTTGCTGTTGGTTTGGCGGCAACGCCGGTGATGGTTGGGATAGTTTCATTAGCTTTTTTGTTTGTGGCGTATGCGGCGCATTGTCTTCGTGGTTTTATTTGGGCGTTGGGAGTGGCAATGTGTTTGGCACTTCTGGTTTATTCTGGTGCTGCAATTCATTCTGATGTGGATAATTATCTGGGGCCGCAGGTTCGCCTGTTGACGCTTCCAAGTGGTTATGTACCAGATGGAGATTATAGTGTTGTACATTGTACACTTCCTAACGGGTTGGCATTGTATGGGGCGGCGTTATATCGAATTTTTGGCAACATGGATTTAGCATCGTCTGCATTCTTCCTATTACTTCCAGCGGTATGGATGATACTACGGCAACGATTAACTAGGGTACAAACGGTGCTGCTTGTGATGTCGCCAGCAGTGTTTCCAAGTGTTTTCAGTTTGATGTCTGATGGTGTCGTCTATTTATTGTTGCTTATCGCGTTATTCGCATTACAGGAGAAGAATCAGTTTTGGCTTGTGTTACTTTCTGGATGTGTGGCGTGTGTGGACAAACCTACGGCTTGGTTACCGATGGTACTGATTACTATATGGCTCATAATTCGGTTCCCGAAGAATATATGGAAGGTGCTCCTTGCGGGAGGAATAACTTTGGCATTGGTTTGGCCCACATTACGGATGATTTTGGCTGGTGGACTCTCGGATATTTCATCAGACTTTCTTTGTGCGAATGACGATGCGCGCGGAATGGGACGGTTGGCACGATTGGCGTATGTTTATGTAGGACACTGGACAACGACACGGTTGCCAGATTTCGGGGTTCATCAAATTGGAGTGGACGGTGCTAGTGTGGATGCATTTGGTGGACTTTTCAGAGCACTGATTTGGGGTGGTGTGGGGTTAATCGTGATGTCTCGCAAAACGTTTCGTCCGTGGTATGGAATATGGGTGTTGTCATGGATTAGTGTGTTGACGATCCCGTCTCTTTATATCGGGTATGCGCGTTATACACCGTTATTGGTGGTTGCCGGATTATTGCCATGGGTAGTATTGATGCCGCGTATTGCGATAATTCCTGTATTGTTGTTGGACATTTTACCGATAATCTATCTAGGATGGAGAATTGTTCTTTCTTCTGAAGTCATCATGGTGGCGAATCACGCGACAGCGGTTCAGAGTTCTGTATACAATCTTCGTGCAACATTTCGTTCGCATCTGACAGAGCAAAAACAACGTTCGATGAGTGGAAGCTTACGTTACACCTATACCTTTCCAGATAATATTGACTTTCCAAAAATACCGCGTCAGTATGTTCCTGGGGTTGATAAACAATCATTCTCGACGAAGTCGGTTGACTTACTGCCCTATGTGTTTGGACGTTGGTTCCCCTGGATGCTGTCGCATATTGGGGACTATGTGTTGGAGGTTGGACGATTTCGATGGCGTGCACTAACTTCTCTTCCTCGTGGAGCTACCGATGGACTTCAAGCGTTTGACCCCTGATATGCTACCTAAATTGCGCTCATATGTAGAGCGGCAACCTTTTCGGTTGAGCGAGTTTTCGCTTGGGTTTCAACAGATGTGGCTTCCATATGCGCGAACATGTGTGGCAGAAGTAGATGGGTGTTTATTGATTAAATCTGCGTATGGGGGTAAGACGCACTTTTATTATCCGCTTCATTTAGATTCTGTCCAGGCAGCGGAGTTATCAGCAATTGCGCAGTTAGAGACTTGGTGTGTGGAGCAGGGGGTGCCACTGGTGATTGGAGCTATCCCATCAGAACGACTGCCTGTGTTGGTTCAGCGTTATGGACGAGAGTTGGAGCTTTCCAATCCACGAATGTGGCGAGATTATTTATATCATCTTTCTGACTTCGTTGACTATCCTGGTAAACGTTTCGCGGGACAACGGAACCATCTTTCTAAGTTTTGTCGCTGTTATCCCCAGGCGGTTTATCGTCCAATGACAACTGAGGATATTGCTGTAGTACAGAAATTTTTATGTATGTACGCAACGCGACAATATGCTAAACATTCTTTCATCGCCAATGAGGAACTACATGGCTCTGAACAGTTGTTGGCGGCGTTTGATTCATTGAGTTTGTGTGGTGGTATAATGGAAGTGGACGGGCGCATTGTCGCAATAACAGTAGGCGAGGTGGTTGGAGATACATTAGTTGTCCATATAGAAAAAGCTTTGATAGAGTATGGTGGTGTCTATCCGGCAATTGCTCATGCATTTGCTAAACAAGTTGCCAAAGACGGAGTAGATTATATTAATCGTGAAGACGATGCGGGAGATTGTGGATTAAGAAAATCAAAGTTGCAATATAATCCTATTCAAGTATTGGATAAGTATACTTTGATCCCAAAGCGAATTATTGATTCTTTGACGAATCAGCCTGAGTTACATACGGATCGCTTGGATTTGCGTTCTGTGGCAGATTGTGATGTTCACGAGTATGGGAAATTGGCGCGGGATCTTCAGCGAAGCCGCATGTGGGGTTGGGATTGGAGTGCTGATTGGCATGGTGAGGGAGATCCTAGGGATGTCTGGTTCTTAGCTTCTTCACGTAAGGATTTCGTTGAACATCGTGAACTTCCGCTAGGGATATACTTCGGTGAAAAGTTGGTTGGCGAAGGTGTTTTTCATAATTTTTCATATGACAATATGGTCGAGCTTGGGGTACGATTGTTACCAGAAGCCGAACATCATGGATTTGCCACAGAAGCTATACGTGCTATGGCGGATTATGCCCTTTGTTTTTGGGGATTAGAGCGGGTGAAGGCAAAATGTTATTTGGGGAATTCTCCGTCTAAACGAATGTTGGAAGCTTCTGGATTCCAGCTGATATCACAAGATGACCAATTTTTCTACTTTTTCAAGACGGCAAAAAACTGATATGCTTGAGGTAAGTTATATGCGAGAGAAGAAAATTCGCGGGCATGGGTGGCTTGGTCAGTGGAATTACAGAGTCTGGCACAGGCAGGGTTAACTTATGGAAAAGATCATTATGATCGTGAACGTTACGAGCGAATCCGTGTAATTGCGACAGAAATGTTGTCAGAAGGTTCAGGATTGCCACTTGAACAGGTTAGATCCATTTTTTGTAATGAATCAGGTTATCAAACACCAAAATTGGATTCGCGTGCTGCAATTTTTTGTGATGAGCGTATTTTACTGGTTCATGAAAAAAATGGGACATGGGCGTTACCAGGTGGATGGGTAGACGTAAATGTCTCTGTTCGAGAGAATACCATTAAAGAGGTAAAAGAAGAGGCAGGGTTGGACGTTTCGGCAGATCGTTTAATTGCTGTCCAAGATCGATTTAAGCATAATCTACCATTGTATGCGTATGGTGTTTGTAAAATATTTGTTTTATGTTCGCTCCTTGTCGGACGATTCAAAAAGAATTTAGAAACCACGGGTTATGACTATTTTTCGGAAGGTGCGCTGCCTCAGTTGGCGGAAGAAAAAATACTGTTGAGCAAATAAGAATGTGCTTCGCTGCATACAGAAATCCAGACTGGCAACCACAGTTTGATTAGAAGCAGTGGTATTTATTAAAAATTTATTTTAAACGGAGTGAATGATATACAGGTTTGTCGAAACGATGAAGTTTGATGAAGATGAAAGAAGCGCACCCGTAGTGGGTGCGCTTCTTTCATCTTCATCAAACGAAGTTAATATATCCCTATTCCTTACTTAGCAGCAATGACACGGCACATTTCAACAACCTTGTTGGAGTATCCCCACTCATTGTCGTACCAAGCGCACACCTTGACAAAGGTATCATCGAGCTGGATACCAGCCTTCTCATCGAAGGTCGAGGTGCAAGGCTCGCCGCGGAAATCAGTGGAAACGACCGCTTCGTTGGTGTAACCGAGAATTCCTTTAAGTTCGCCTTCAGACGCATTCTTCATTGCAGCACAAATCTCTTCGTACTTGGCTGGCTTTTCAAGCTCGCAGGTCAAATCAACAAAAGAAACGTCTGAAGTGGGAACACGAACCGACATTCCAGTCAGCTTACCATTGAGCGCAGGAAGAACTTTGCCGACAGCTTTTGCTGCGCCAGTGGAAGAGGGGATCATATTTTCCAGAATACCACGACCACCACGCCAGTCTTTTTTAGACGGACCATCAACGGTCTTTTGAGTGGCGGTTGCAGCGTGAATTGTGGTCATTAACCCACGCTTAATACCAAAGGTATCATTGAGGACTTTCGCAATAGGCGCAAGGCAGTTAGTCGTGCAGGATGCATTAGAGATGATGTCTTGTCCAGCATAGGTCTTGTGGTTCACACCATAAACAAACATTGGCGTGCCATCCTTGGATGGGGCAGACATTACAACCTTTTTGGCACCTGCCTGAATGTGTTTGCGAGCGGTTTCATCTGTAAGGAAGAGTCCAGTGGACTCAACTACGATCTCAGCACCAACTTCATTCCATTTGAGGGCAGCAGGATCTTTTTCGGCGGTCAAACGAATCTTATTACCGTCAACGATCAACGTCGATCCGTCAACAGAGATGTCGTGGTTAAAACGACCGTGAACGGAATCGTACTTCAACATGTAGGCGAGATATTCAGGATCCAACAGATCGTTGATACCAACGATCTCTACGTCGTTGAAATTTTCAACAGCAGCGCGGAATACCATACGGCCAATACGGCCGAACCCGTTGATGCCAACTTTGATGGACATGATGTTTACTCCTTATTCGTTTTGCGGATCATCCCCCCGCACCAATGCGCCGAGACTCCGCCGAATGAATGTGAGGTAGGATACTCCACTTTTCTGATAAAAGTCAAGTATTCCGTGTATACTTTGTTCGTTATATTCAATTTTATTCATTATTTAGGTTTTTGTAAGCTTGCCAACGTTCTACCCATGTGTTAGAGTACGTACCGATTACTTTCGTTAAGGAAAGGTTGTTAAACCATGGCAGAACTCGGCAAAGCTTCTCAACAAGAACTGAAGAAAATTTCCTCTGCGTTTCAGGTGTATGGCGATTTTGTTTGTGGATGTCCGTATGGAAGTGGTCATATTAACGATACTTATAGAGTAACGTATTCTGTTGGAGGTATTCAGTTGCATTATTTGTTGCAACGAATCAATCATCATGTATTTACGCAGCCGGCTAATGTGCAGCAAAATATCTTGCGTGTAACGCGGTGTATCGCGGATAAATTACGTGAAAGGGGGGAGCAGGACATTTCACGGCGTACGTTGACGTTGATCCTCTCAAGAGATGGAGAGCCTGTTCATCACGATCCAGAGGGAAATTGGTGGCGAATGTATATTTTTATTGAGGGCGCGCAAACGTATGATCAAATTCAGAGTCCAGCACAAGCTGAACTTGTAGGGGAGGCTTTTGCAGATTTTCAGAATCTAGTGGCGGACTTAACTTCGCCTCGATTGCATGAGACAATTCCTAATTTTCATAACACACTTAAGCGCTATGAGGCGTTGCAGACGGCGATTCGTAACGATACATTCAATCGTGCAAAGGACGTTGAGGATGAGATTGCGTTTGTTGAAGCGCGCGCTCATACATTTGGGCATTTATTAGAACGGTGTGCAAAAGGTGAGCTTCCTGAACGTGTCACGCATAATGACACGAAGCTTAACAACGTCATGCTTGACAATGAGACAGGGAAGGGAATTTGTGTAATTGATTTGGATACCGTGATGCCCGGGTTGGCGTTGTATGATTTCGGTGACATGTGCCGAACAGCGACAGCTAATGCTGCGGAGGATGAACGTGATCTGTCTAAGGTCTATTCGCGTATGGACATGTTTGAATCCATTGTTACGGGATATTGTCGTGGTGCAAAGTTTTTGGTTGCTGCAGAGAAGGAAGAGTTGGCATTTTCTGCACGATTAATCACAATGACGATTGGAATTCGTTTCCTAACGGATTATCTTTCTGGGGATACATACTTTCATATTAAGCGTGTAGGACATAATGTTGATAGGTGCCGTACACAGTTTAAGATGGTGCAGAGTATGGAAGAACAGGCGGAACAGATGGAGGC
>ERZ808286.999-NODE-999-length-15455-cov-2.712792_pt1 | contig 15455 bp, 20 predicted proteins | sample MGYA00521276_ERZ808286 | MGnify/ENA primary metagenome ERZ808286 (study PRJEB31516, sample SAMN03275607) | gut metagenome | biome: mammalia-associated habitat; material: feces | host: Papio cynocephalus | place: Kenya | collected 2012-08-01 ... | reverse complement strand
TATTCTTTATTAAGTAGTATTTTTATTAGATATAAATTATTTAATAAATTAGATGAATTGGAAAATATTATAAAAAATATTTAAGGAGGACATAATATATGGCTACTTGTGCTACAACTGGATGTATAGGTACATGTTCAATAAGTTGTACTAACGGTTGTGATAAAGGCTGTGGAGGAAATTGTTCTCTTTGTGAAACTTGTGGAACTAGTGCTTGTTAGGGCAGTTGCTCTGGAGGCTGTGATACTGGATGTTCTAGTACATGTGGCAATTGGTGTGCTGCTTGTGATTCTAGTTGCTCAGGTAGTTGTTCTGGAAGTTGTGGGTCAGGATGCTCTAGTAGTTGTTCTGGAAGTTGCCGTGGTGATTGTGATGGATGTACCGCAACTTGCCAAAATGATTGTACTAGTAGTTGTTCTGGTGGATGTAGTGGATGTACTGATACTTGTAAAACTAATTGTTCAGCTTGTACTGGTAACTGTACTGGTGAATGTGATAATGGATGCTCTACTTCTGCCAATGTAAATCTTTACAATTCTATTAATTTAAGAGTTGTTTTATATGCGGCTGATATCGCTAATATTTATACAATGCTAAATAAAGAATTGTCTAGACGCGGTTATAGCACTTTATCTACAAATGTTTCTTCTAATAGTAAAATTAATACAACTTTAAAGAATGAAATATTTACAAATATTTCTAAAATGCAATCTACTTCTTATAGTGGAGATACTTGCACAAAATCTGAAATGCAAAAAGCAATTACTACTTTAAAAACTTTATATTCTAAAATTTTAAAGGCTTAATTTGCGCGATAAAAAGGAGAAAATAATGAAAACAATTATAATAAAAGCAGACAATACTATTTTAAATGATAAACTTGAACGTTCTTATCAAGATCTTTTAGCTCGTCAAAGTATTATTACTTTTATGATGAATAGCACTTCGTTTAATAATATGGAAACCGATAATTATAAAAAATATCATCAAGAATATGTTGAAAAATTTATTGAATATGATAAAATAAGAAATGAAGTAGGAAAATATTATGATCTAGCTAAATATGGTAATAATGCCTATTGGAGTATAGATTTTTCAACTCAAACAATTACTGTAACAATTAATGATGATGATGCTCAATGAGACGTAGATTTGAACAATATAATGATACAATACAAAGATTATATCCTGAATTATTAACAAATAAAGATGATAAAATCTTTGATATAACATTACAAGTAACTGATTCCTGTAATTTACGTTGCAGTTATTGCTATCAAGTGTGTAAAAAAAATCACTTAATGGATTTTGAAACTGCTAAAAACTATATAGACATGATAGCAATAAATCCTAAAAAAAATGAATATTTTGATCCAAAAAATATTAAAGGGTTAATTTTTGACTTTATTGGTGGAGAGCCTTTTTTAAATTTAGATTTAATAGATAAAATAATGGATTATACAATTTCTAAATTAATTGAAATAAATAGTCCATTAATTTATTTTACAAGATTTTTAATTTGCACAAATGGAACATTGTATTTTGATCCAAAAGTACAAAAATTTTTGGATAAATATAAACAATGGTTATCTGTTTCTATTAGCATTGATGGAAATAAAGAATTACATGATGCTTGTAGAAAATTTCCTGATGGCTCTGGAAGTTATGATATTGTTGTAAAAGCAATAAAAGATTGGCGAGAAAAAACCGGAGAATATCCTTGTTCAAAAATTACTTTATCTCCTAATAATATTATGCATTTAAATGACGCAGTAAAAGCTCTCTTAGATATAGGGTTTACTTCCATATTGGGAAATGTTGTTTTTGAAAAAGGCTGGACTTTAGAACACGCTAAAATTTATTATAAACAATTACAAGAATTAGGACAATATCTCCTTGATAATAATTTAGAAGAAGATGTATATATTTCATTTTTCGAGTATCCAGATTCAAAATTATTTAGACCAAAAGATTGGACTAATAAGGATGAATTACAAAATTGGTGCGGCGGAAATGGCGCTATGATTGCCATGAATTATACTGGTAATTTGTATCCTTGCTTGCGCTATATGGAAGATGCATTAGGAAATTCTGCTCCTCCTCTTATCGTGGGAAATGTAAATAAAAATGAAATAGCGACAACAGAAGAACAAAAACAGTTAACAAAAGAGCTGAAAGCAATTAATTCTTATACTTAGTCTTCTGATGAATGTCGTGAATGTCCAATTGCTACTGGATGTGCTTGGTGTCAAGCATATAATTATCAAGAAACTGGTGTTCTCAATAAAAGAGTTACTTATATCTGTCCTATGCATAAAGCTCGTGCTCTTGCTAATATTGAATTTTGGAATAAATATTATAAAAAGCACAATATGAATATAGAATTTCCAAATAATATGAGACAAGAATGGATAGATGAATTATTGAATTAAAATAAAGGCGAAAGTTATAATACTTTCGCCTTTATTTTTTTGCTTTTTAATATTTTTTATGCTACTATATTTATAGAATAAATAGAAAGGAGTTCTACCATTTTGAAAAAGGAACCTTTATTTAGTTATGATCCTGAAACGGGTGAAGCGTCTTGCCTTATTGAAGATAAAGATGGTAATATAATTTATGGTATTGCTAAATGCCACCCAGATGATATGGATATGGCAAGCGAAAAAACTGGATGTGACTTTGCTTATAGACGAGCTTATGTAAAAGTTTTACAAGCATATAAAAAAGAATTAAAAACAGAACTTAGAGCATTAAATCAATTATATTATTCGATGAACAAAAGTAAACATTTTAATCCAAAGTCTTATGAAAATAAAATGCTTCAAAGACAAATCCGCCAGAAGCAAGAAGATATTCAATATATAAATGATTCTATCGAAAATGCTAAAAAAGAATTAAGATATATTATAAAAGAAAAAGATAAATTTTATCAAGGTATTCGCAAACATCGCAATGAGGTCAAGAACTAAAAATAAACATATATAAATTTTTATAAATATTAAGAGGATGGTAAATCTTCAAATCCCCGGCGAAAGGGTGAATATTTATTTTAACATTTATATTCGGAATAATATTTATCGCATTTTTATACCCAATAGGAGATAGTTTAGTTAGTTTATTGACAACTTTTCTCGAATTGGTAAAAGGGAAATTAACTCTTAAAATTGCAGAGTATAATTCCCAAATCGAAAAATTAGCAACCGATTCAAAAACCTCAACTCGTGCGGTCGGATTTGCTATACCAAACATAGAAGAGGAAGAAGATGATGGATACGAAGATATATAAATTTTATGATACTTGTAGCTTATTGATGGCGGTTGATACATTTCTTCAAGAAGAAGAATATACACCTGTAATATCTTCTATTACTTTAAAAGAATTAGAAAATATTAAAACTTCATCAAATAAAGATGCTGATGTAAAATATTCAGCTCGAAAAGTATTACATAAATTAAATGAAAACCCTGATAATTATATTATCCAACTATTTAAATTAGATGGATTAAAAATAATTGAAGATTCTAACCTTCCAATTACTGATGACAGTAGAATTTTGTCTACTGCTATTGAATTTAAATTGGCTCATCCTAACACTATTTTTATTACTAATGATTTATCATTAAAGGCGATGGCAAATCTTTTTTTTGATAAAGATCATATCCAAAGTATAGATGAAGAATTAATTGATGAATATAATGGATATTTAGAAGTAGTAATGTCTGACACGGAAATGGCTAATTTTTATTCTAATCAATATGAAAATATTTATAACTTGCATATTAATGAATATTTAATTATAAAAGATAAAGATAATAATGTTGTTGATAAAGTATGCTATACCGGTGATGGTTATCGTCCTATTTCATTTGGTAATTTTGATTCTGCTCAATTTGGGAAAGTAAAACCAATGAAAGATGACCCATACCAAGCATTATTTGCAGATAGTCTTATTAATAATACCATCACTATGGTTCGCGGTCCAGCAGGATCAGGTAAAACTTATTTAAGCTTAGCCTTTTTAATGAATCAATTTGAACGTGGACGTATTGATAAAATTATCGTATTTTGTAATACAATTGCAACCAAAAATTCCGCAAAATTAGGTTTTTACCCTGGCACTCGTGATGAAAAATTACTTGATAGCCAAATTGGTAATCTTTTAATCAGTAAATTCGGCGGTCGTTTAGCTGTTGAACGTATGATTGAAAATGAACAATTAGTTCTTTTACCATTGAGTGATATTCGTGGTTATGATACTACTGGAATGAAAGCTGGTATTTATATTTCTGAAGCTCAGAATATGGATATTTCACTCATGAAATTAACTTTACAACGTATTGGTGAAGATGGTATTTGTATTATTGACGGCGATGATAAAACGCAGGTTGATGATATTGCTTTCGCTGGAGCTAATAATGGTATGCGTCGAGCTTCTAAAGTCTTTAGAGGATCAGATGTATATGGTGAGATTGAATTAAAGCAAATTCATCGTTCAAAGATAGCGGCTATAGCTGAGAATATGTAATTATAAGAAAGAGAAGATTTATTTCTTCTCTTTCTTTTTATTTTTATAGAAAGGAGGATAATATGACTAATATTGAAATTGCTTGGAATTATTTATATAAACAAATAAAAAATCCCTACGGAACCGCGGGATTAATGGGTAATTTAAAAGCTGAATCAAATTTTAACCCAAAAAATCTTCAAAATAGTTTTGAAAAAACGCTTGGATTAAATGATGAATAGTATACAAAACAAGTTGATAATGGTAAATATACTAATTTTATTTATGATAAAGCTGGATATGGATTAGCGCAATGGACCTATTGGAGCCTTAAAAAACAATTATATGATTTTACAAAAAAGAAAAATACTTCAATAGGAAATTTAAATACTCAACTTGAATTTTTAATTTATCAACTCTCTACATATTATCCTACCATTTGGAATACTTTAATAAATTGTAAAGATATATAGACTGCTTCTAATATAGTTTTAACGCAATTTGAAAGACCAAAAGATTAGAGTTTAAAAGTCCAATAGCAAAGATTATATTATGGAGTTGAAATATACGATCAATTTATAGGAAAAGGTGAAGATATGAAAATTGTAGATAATTTAACAAAAACTAATTATCAAAAAGGAAATAATAGAACAATAAAGTATATTGTTATACACTATTTTGGTTCTCTTGGAACTGCTAAAAATATTAGTGATTATTTTAAAAATTCATCTGCTCAATCATCAGCTCATTATTGCGTTGATGAAAATGATATTATCTATCGTAGCGTTAAAGATGAAGATATTGCTTGGCATTGTGGCACTAAAAAAGGATATAAACACCCTGAATGCCGAAATGCTAATTCCATCGGAATTGAAGTAAGACCTTGCAAAATAAATAAATCTAATATTGTAGCAAGTGATACAGATTGGTATTTTGATCCAAAAGCAGTAGAAAATACTGTATAGCTAGTAAAACAATTAATGTAGAAATATAATATACCGGCGGATCGCGTTATTCGCCACTATGACGTAACTGGTAAATTGTGTCCTCGCCCTATGTGTGGAATTGACACAAATAGTTATTATAAAACAAGTGGCGATTATCAATGGTAGTTATTTAAACAAAAAATTGGTGATAATATAAATGTGAATGAGGAGGACGAAGATATGACTCAGGATAAATTTAATGAAATGATGGAAGTTTATTTAAATCAATAGGCTGAAAAAGATGCTAGTTCTTGGTCTAGCACAGAAAGAGCCTGGGCTGAGAGTAAAGGATACATCAAAGGTGATAATTTAAACCGTAAAATGTATAAAAAGTTTATGACTCGTGAAGAAATGATTGTAGTTCTTTATAGAATTATGAAAGATAAAGGGCTGGTGTAATATGAAACAAAAGAGAGAATTTTCTAAAAGTTTATTAATTCAAGAATCTGCCTTAATTTGGATTTCTACATTAGCATATATTGCTTTAGCTTTTTATTGTATTTTTAATGGCTATATGGGTTCTTTGCCTTGGCTTACCGCGAGTGCAAGTTTACCTTGGGCTGCATATGGCGTGAGCCAAGTTTATTATTATAAAAAATCAATGGCTGAAAATACTAAAGATGGCGTTAAGTATGCTTCAGTCATGAAAGAACTTGATGAAGCCTATGAAAATTATAAAAAAGAACTTGGTAATATTTCAAATGTAAGTGATGTTGAAGTTACTTCTATGGATTATTATACTGAAGATGATTATAGCGATGATAGTGAACCTATAAATACTGATTATGGTATTTAATATAAAATTGGATAGTATATTAAAATATACTATCCAATTTTTTTTATTTATATCTCTGGGTATCTCTCTTAAATATATTATACAAAAAATTTTTTATCTCTGTCAAATTTTATTTAAATTGGCATTTTAAGCCACGATTTTTGACTTTCTAAAATATTTTTGTTATAATATATTTATAAAATAAAAGAAATATGTTTATTGGAGAAAAATATGAGTAATTATTTTAATCATTTAAATACAGTTTTAACTCATAAAAAATATGTATTTAAATACTGCAAAATGGCTGGTATTCCTTGGCGTGGTATTAAGCATGATTTATCTAAATTTACTCCTATTGAATTTATCGAATCAGCTCATTATTGGACTGGTAATCGTTCTCCGATTGATAATTGTAAAGATGTAAATGGATTTAGTCGAGCTTGGCAACATCATAAAGGTCATAATACTCATCATTGGGAGTATTGGATTGATGATATTAAAGATGGTAGAGAAGGTCATCCAAAAGCATTGTTAATGCCTTATGAAGATACTGTTGAACTTCTTTGTGATTATTTGGGTGCGGGAGCCGCCTACATGAAGGATAAATTCAATGCGGAAAGTGAATTAAACTGGTGGCTCAAGAAACGTGAAGAAGTTCTTATGCATCCAGTCGTCAAATCTTTTGTTAATGTAATTTTTCTTAAATGGAAAAATGGAACTCCTATTGAAGAATTACTTAATAAAAAGTATTTAAAAAAATTATATGATGATTTAGTTTATGATTATAAATTAAATCAAATTATTCCTAAAATTAAGGAGGAATCTAATGGCAACGACAATTAATTTAGATTCTTATGGAGTAAAAGATATTAAAACTCTTGAAGGCATAGAGGCAATCCGCCTTAGACCTGGTATGTACATCGGTTCAACTGGACCTGATGGAGTTAAACATATTACTCTTGAAATTATCTCAAATGCAGTTGATGAATATTTAAATGGTCATTGTACTCGTTGCGATATTTCAGTGTCTAAAGATGGGTATATTGAAATCCGCGACAATGGACGCGGTGTTCCTTTTGGAAAGGCGAAAGATGGCAGTGAAACATTAGTAAATGTTTATACCAAACTCCATACTGGCGCGAAATTTGATAGTAATGGAAAAACTGGATATAATACATCTGGTGGTATGAATGGTGTTGGTGCAAAAGCTACTAATGCTCTTTCTCGTTATTTTCAAGTTGCATCTTTTCGCGACGGTAAACATGCGGTTGCATCTTTTGAAAAAGGAAAATTAAAAGATTATCAGGAAGAGAAATGGGTTGGCAAAGAAACTGGAACTTGGGTTAAATTTTTGCCAGATGAAAGTATTTTTAAAGAGGGGATTGTTCTTGATTACGACGCTCTAAAAAAGCAAATTCAAGAATTGGCTTATCTTTCTCCTGGTATGGTATTTCATTTTACATATCTTGATAAACCAGAAGAAGAAATTACTTCAAAGAATGGTATTCTTGATTATATTAAAGATTTAAATAGCAATAAAACTTCTCTTACTTCAATTTTTTATACTGAAAATATTGAAGATAGAATTGGGGTAAAGATCGCTATGGAGTATAATGATACTTATAGTGATACCTATAAGTTGTATACCAATTCAATTCCCAATAGTGGTGGAACACATCTAACAGGTTTTAGAACAGCACTTACCACTTCTATTAATGAATACGCTCGTGATAAAGGCCTTTTAAAAGAAAAAGATGCTAATATCACTGGTGAAGAACTTAAAGAAGGATTAAGTCTTGTTCTTTCATTTATTATGCCTGATCCGGTCTTTTCTGGTCAAACTAAAGACGTTTTATCCAGTAGTGAAGCAAGAACTATCGTTCAACGTCTTGTCTCAAAAGATTTAAAAGTTTGGCTTGACAATAATCCAAAAGATGCAAAAACCATTGTGGATAAGGCCATGTTGGCGAGAGCGGCTCGCGAAAAGGCGAAGAAAGCTAAAGAAACCGTTCGTAAGGTCGATACAAAGAAAAGAACTATTTTACCCGGCACATTAAGTGATGCCAATAGTAAGAATAGGAGCGAATGTGAAATCTTTATCGTCGAAGGCCGTTCCGCCGAAGGTCCTACTAAAGAAGCTCGCAATCGTAATACACAAGCTGTCTTACCTGTGCGCGGAAAAATTCTTAATACTTTAAAAACTGATTTGCATAAAGCATTAGGAAATAAGGAAATTAGCGCGATGATTGATGCTTTTGGTCTTGAAGTTAAAGATGGTAAAGTAATTGTTGATGAATCAAAATTACGCTATGGTAAGATTATTATCACTGCGGATGCTGATGTAGATGGAAGTCATATCCGTATTTTATTCCTTACGTTTATTTGGAAATTTGCTCCTGAGCTAATTGAAAAGGGGTATATTTATGCTGCGGTTCCCCCTCTTTATAAGGCCACTTGGGGTACAAATATTAAATATCTTAAAGATGATGCAGCCCTTGAAGCATTCAGAAAGACTATGAAGAATAAAAACTTTGAATTGGGACGTATGAAAGGGTACGAGAAAGTCTGGCCCTTACCTACTTTTCCGCTGATCGGCGGGGTCGCGAATTGGTAAAATTTTCTGGTTGGCGGCTAACGAGGCAGTCTCGCTAATATTTTGGGACATTTCAGGAAAAACTGAAATGAATGAGCATCAAATATTGGTGGAGATAATCTCGTGGGAAGAACTACGATATTATCTTACTTATAATTAGTGAGGTAATTAAAATGATTGGTATTTATAAAATAACTAATAAAATAAATAACTTATCTTATATAGGACAAAGTACGCAAATAGAATAGCGTTTTAGAGAACATAAAAAATCATATAACTGGTATAGAGAAAAAAATAAAAAATTATATAAAGATATACTAGAATATGGAATAAATAATTTTTCTTTTGAGATATTAGAAGAATGTTTTGTAGAAGAACTTAATGATAGAGAATAGTATTATATAAAATATTATAATACTTATCCTAATTAGTACAATATGACTCCTGGAGGACAATTTAATGCTGAAGAAAGTCATCTAAGTCATAAGCTAACTAAGCAAGATGTCATTAATATTAGAACTCGTTATAATAATCAAGAAAGAAAAAATGAAGTTTATGAAGATTATAAAAATTTAATTGGCGAATCTGGCTTCCATAAAATTTGGAATGGTAATACTTGGAAAAATATTATGCCAGAAGTGTATACCACTGAAAATAAAAATTTTCATAAACATAATACTTCTAATTAGGGAAGTAAAAATGGACGCTCTAAAATGACTGAACAAGATGTTTATCAAATAAGATTACGTCGTAAAAATGGAGAAAATATAAGAGAAGTTTATAAAGATTATTCTGATAGACTGACATACGGCTCTTTTACAAATGTATGGAGCTATTAGAATTGGAAAAATATCGTAGTTTAATCCTGTATCGACTATCCCCTTTGTCGGGGAGTAGAAAGTATTATTGATACATACTTTCAAAAAGGTAGGCGTGATGATGGCAGTTAATACGTTAGCCGGAGCGAAGAAATAGTCAGTGCCAATAGTGATATTGGAGAAGCATGTAGGCGAAATGGATACTCACGAAATGGAACTTGTTATGAATCCAGAAACTCGCACTTTAAAGCAGATTACTATGGATGATGCTAATGTAGTAGCAAAAACCTTTATGGATTTAATGGGTGAATCAGTAGGTCCTCGTAAGTCTTTTATTGAATTAAATGCGGAAAGGGCTAATATCGATGTATAATACTGATAAGGGATATGTAAGTAATTACAAAGGGATTCCTGTCGAAATAGTTCCTATCCGTAAAGACGATATTATTTTAGCTCATATTAATGAAGATACAGATTTAGAAACTTGTAAAGCTCTCTATGAACAATTACAAAAATTATTTCCAGATAATAAAGTAAGTGTTATTAATGATTATTTCATTAATAGAATTAGTATCTTTACTGATGTATCTTTTAATATTGACTGTGGAGAAAATGAATTTTTAGGGAGGCCATCATATGATTGCGATTTATACTGATGGATCTTGTCGCAAAAATGGGCAAAAAAATAATAGTGGTGGTTATGGATTTGTGGTTGTTGAGTATTGGGATGTTCCAGAAAATGGTATTATAATTGATGCATATCAATTACATGCTTTAGAAGATACTACTAATAACCGCGAAGAAATGAAAGCCATTCTTCATGTTTTAAAAAAATATGGTAAACATGATAATGGAGAATGGACTAATGATATCCCTACAGTATATAGTGATTCAGCTTATTGCGTAAATACTTTTACTAATTGGATGTATGGATGGGCCCGCAATAATTGGATCAAATCTGACAAAAAAGTTCCAGAAAATCTTGACTTAGTTAAAGATTATTATGAAACAGAAAAAGAAATTAAAATTGATTTAAGAAAGATTTCCGGTCATAACGGACATTTGTGGAATGAATTAGCAGATGGTCTCGCTACTGGAAAAACTACAGTTGAGGAGGTTCTTAAAGAATATGGGAGAGATTTTAAAAACTCCAATAGTTCACGAAGTAGAGCAATCCTTCCTGGATTACTCTTTGAGTGTAATAACTGATAGAGCAATTCCATCAGCAGAAGATGGATTGAAGCCAGTAGCAAGACGTATCCTTTATGATATGTTTGATAAGGGATACTTTAACAATAAGAAATTTGTTAAGTGTGCTCAGCCTGTTGGTGATGCAATGGGTCGTTTCCATCCTCATGGAGATAGCTCTATTTATGGAGCGTTGTGTATTTTAAGTCAGCCTTGGACAATGCGTTATCCATTAATTTCATTCCATGGTAATAATGGCAGTCGTGATGGCGGTGAGCCCGCGGCCTACCGTTATACTGAGTGTAAATTGTCTAAGATCGGCGAAGAAATGCTTGCAGATATTAAAAAGAATACTTGTGATTGGCAATTAGCATATACGGATGTTGAAAATGAGCCAGTATATCTTCCTGGCCGAATTCCGCATCTTCTTGTTAATGGTACTACTGGTATCGCAGTTGCTATGGCTTGTTCTTTTGCTCCGCATAATTTGACTGAGATTATGGATGCAATTATTTATACTTTGCGTAATAATAATTGTAAAGTTGAAGATTTACTTCAATTCGTTCAAGGCCCAGATTTTCCAACCGGTGGAACAGTTATTAATAAAGATGAATTAAAAACTGCTTATTTGACTGGTAAGGGTCGTGCTCGTATGAGAGCAGATTATGTGATTGAACATGAAAAAACACATGATTTAATTGTATTTACTACAATTCCTTATAAAGTTTCAAAGGATACCCTTTGTGAAGATATTGATAAACTTTGTGAAGAGGGTAAATTGAATGGTATTGTTGCCATTAGAGACGAGAGCACTAAAGATGGAGTCCGTTTTGTAATTGAGCTTGATAAAGGAGTTAGTGCGCAACCCATTATCTCTAAACTTTATAAACTATCTCGCCTTGAAGAAACTTATAGTTTTAATCAAGTTGCTCTTGTTGATAAAAAGCCAAAACTTTTAAATCTTAAACAACTTATTGAAATTTATATCAATCATCAAAAAGATGTGCTATTAAGAAAAACTAAATATGAATATGATAAAGCTCAAGCACGTATTCATATTTTAGATGGTATTCTTAAGGCTCTTGAAGATATTGATAATGTAATTGCTCTTATTAAAAAGAGCGAAAGTGCGGCTGCTGCACGTCAAGCCTTAATGGCACAGTATAACTTGGATGAAGACCAAGCTAAAGCAATTCTTGATATTAAATTAAGTAGATTAGCTCGTTTAGAAAAGGTTGAAATTCAAGAGGAAAGAGACAATCTCATTAAAGAAACTGAGCGTCTAGCTTTGATTCTTAAAGACCCTACTGATGAACTTGAAAAGGTTTTCATTAATATTAAAAACACTTATGGTGATGCTCGTATTACTAAAATCATTCAAGCTCCAGTAGAAAAAGAAGATAAAGAAATTGAATATGTTGAGCCTGAGAAGTGTGTTGTTGTAATGACTGAAGGCGGAACTATTAAACGTATTCCAACCGCATCTTACCGCACACAAAAGAAAAATGGTAAAGGTATTAAATCTCAAGAAGATATTACGTCTTGTGTTTTAAGAACTAATACTATTGACTCTTTAATGATTTTCTCAAATAAGGGTGTAATGTATCGACTCTTGGTTGATAATATTCCAGTAGGAACAAATAGTTCACCAGGTCAGTCTATTAAGAGTCTTGTAAATATGGCTCCTGATGAGAATCCTGAGACAATGTATTCGATTTATAGGGATACTGATGCTAAATATGTATTGTTTACTACTAAAAATGGACTTGTAAAAAAGACCGCTTTGGAAGAGTATATTAGTACAAAGAAAAAAACTGGTATTGTCGCAATTAGTTTACGGGAAGGTGATAGCCTAGCATCTGTATGTCTAATTAAAGATGAACCTATTGTATTAACAACTAAAAATGGTATGGGAATTAAATTTAATTCTACAGATATTACAACAACTTCTCGCGCTACCAATGGTGTTAAAGGTATTAATCTTAACGATGGTGATGAAGTAATTTCTACTATGCCAATTCGTCATGATACTGATTCTGTAGCAGTGTTTAGTGGAAATGGCTTAGGAAAGAAATTCTCTTTAAATGAATTGACTTTACAAAAACGCGGTGGAAAAGGGATTAGTGTATATAAAACAAGCGCATCTACCGGCCCATTAACTGCGACTGCGTTAGTTGCGGATGAGGATAATCTACTTATTACAGGGGATAAAGCATCTATTTGCGTCTCAGCGAAGGACATCCCAGCTCTTGGGCGCATTTCTATTGGTAATCAGATTATTAAATCTAGTAAAATTAAGTCAGTAACTAAAGTATAAAATCCTATAAAGGAGGATATAATCCTCCTTTACTTGATTTTTTATAAAAATTTTTCTATAATATATTTAAAGATAGGACGGAAATAAATCAATGAGTTTCTCTAAAGAATTGCTTGATAAGTATGCTCCAGAAGCAGATTGTATCCAAGCAATGAAAATTTGGAAATTGCCCGATGGTAAAGAGAGTCTTTTCCCCGTTGTTTGCAATGGCGGTGAATATTTTGCTGAATTGAAGAAAGATGGATATTGGTATCAGTATGAAAAAACTGAGCATTATGATTATTTATTTAGTCGTAATGTAAGTGCAAATACTGGTATTTTAACTGAAAAGCTAGCAAATGTTCCTCATATTCATGAAGCACTCAAAGATTTACCTTCCGGCACTATTTTGATAGGTGAAATTTATTATCCAGGTAAAACTTCTAAAGATGTAACTAAAATTATGGGATGTTTAGCGCCTGAAGCGATTAAACGTCAGCAGTCCAGCGGATTAATTCATTATTATTTGCATGATGTTATTAAATATAATGGAATTGATATTCAGAATGAGGGTGCTTGGACACGCTATCAGGTATTAAAAGCCATTTGGGATAAATTTAATTTAGGCCAATATTCTTATATGGAACTTGCAGATGCGGTTCTTGATAATATTCAAGAATTTACTGCGGCCGCCCTTGCTGCGGGTGAAGAAGGTGCGGTTTTAAAGAAAAAGGATGCTCCATATGTTCCCGACAAACGACCGGCATGGTCTTCTATTAAGATTAAAAAGATGGATTATGTTGATTGTATTTGTATTGGATTTGAAGATGCTACTAAGTATTATGATGGTAAAGAAATCACAACTTGGCCTTACTGGGAAAAAGTTTTGGATGATAATAATGTTATTCATACTCATATTTGTCAATATGGTTGTGTTGGTTGGCAACCAGTTACTAAGGGCTATTATTATGGATGGAAGACATCTATGAAGTTAGGAGCCTATGATAATAAAGGAAACCTTATTGAAATTGGAACGGTATCCTCTGGATTAACTGATGAACTTAAAGAAGCTTTTGCTAAGGAACCTGAAAAATACCTTAACCGAGTAGTTTCTATACAGTGCATGGAAATCAATAGCAAAGATCATACTTTAAGACATGGATTTTTTAAAGGATTCCGTGACGATAAAAACATTACTGACTGCACTTTGGCGGAATGTTTTGACAAATAAAAAAATTTTTTGTAGAATAAACTTGTAAAAATTAAGGAAGAAAATTTTTAAATGAAAACAAAAGAACTCAAGAATCTCGCAAAGAAAATTGCTAATGCAGAGTTAATCGTTCAGACGAGTGAAGACCCGCAAGCCGTTCGTAAAGCCCAAAATCAAATTATGGAACTTTCGAGCCACGTTCACAGTCTTGATGATATTACAACCATTGATGAAATGGTTCAAGAAATTCTTGGAAAAATTCTTGACAAATAAAAAATTTTTTACTATAATATTTACATAACCTAAAGGTTAAAAGAAAAAGAAAAAAATTATTTAATTATTTAAAGGAGATTATTATTATTATGGCTATGAAGGAAAATTCTAAGAAGGTTCTTAATTATTTGAAGGAAGTTAACGGTCAGGAAGTTACCGCTGCTGATGTCGCTGAGGCTCTCGGCCTTGAGAAGCGTTCTGTTGATGGTATCTTTACTAGTGCTATTCAGCGTAAGGGTCTTGGTCTTCGTACTCCCGCTGAGGTTGAGCTTGAGGATGGTACCCATAAGCAGGTCAAGTTCCTTTCCCTCACTCCCGCTGGTATGAGCTTTGATCCCGACGCTCCTGACGCGGAGTAATTAATATAGATTATTAAGGGGTAGATTTTAATATCTGCCCCTTTCTTTTTTAAATATTTATGCTTACTTTAATTCTTATTATACTGTCAATTATTGCTGGCTGTATTTTAATGTATGTTATTTTATGGCCCCGATTATGTAATATCCAAAAGCTTAACGAAGAAGTAGAAAAATAGAATAAAAAACTTCAAGCTGAGAATATGGATTTAGATGATTAGTATACAATACTATCAACGGCTGTAAAATCTATTACTTCTAGAAAAGAAGAAGTAGAAAATAATTTAAAAGTTCTTTAGTCCAAAAGAGATGAAGTTGAAAATAGTTTAATCTCTTTATAGAATCAAGCTCAACAATCCGCGGATATTTTTTATCAGCAATCAATGGAAAATGCTCGTGTTCGTCTTGAATATGATTTAAATAAACAAGAATTTAAATACATATAGGCTAAA
>ERZ808286.997-NODE-997-length-15476-cov-5.162830_pt1 | contig 15476 bp, 14 predicted proteins | sample MGYA00521276_ERZ808286 | MGnify/ENA primary metagenome ERZ808286 (study PRJEB31516, sample SAMN03275607) | gut metagenome | biome: mammalia-associated habitat; material: feces | host: Papio cynocephalus | place: Kenya | collected 2012-08-01 ... | reverse complement strand
TAATAATATATATTTAAAAATAAGTAAAGTAAATATTATAAATATATATAGTATATATATTATATAACATTTAAAATGCATTTGTAAGACTTTTATGTTACTAAATAATAATATCTACTTAACTTTTTCGTTTCGTGTCATACAAGCCCGATTATAAAGTTTAAACAATAATCAAATATTTAGATAAAATGTATGTAAGTGTGAAAAATATGTTGTTAAACTATTCGTTTTTAATAATCAAAGTGGTTTAATATTAAACTCCATCGACTGTTGTTATATCCCCGCCTGTCATTTATCAAGCGATAGTCGAACTTGGGAGCAAAGCGGACAAGTGACAAACTTGTTGGGCGTAATCTAGGCGGGTAAGGTATGTGATAATATTAACTTTACATTCTGGGATTCCAACGTCTTCGCCGTTGCCCTACGGGTTCGACTACGCTTATGCTCCGCTTTAGAACTGACAAGTATAGGCTACACGTTTTGGGATTCCGAAAGATGCTTGGCACACTTTCGATTTGACTAACGTCAAATTTCGACTACGCTTTCGCTACGCTCAGTATGACATATAGACTTTTAATTATTTAATTTTTAAAATATAAAGGATAAAAAAATATATGCTACTATGATGTAACATATATTTTGGTATTATCGATTTGCTAGGCTTTAATATATTATTTAGTTAGTTTAGAACCAATTATTCTACCGTGACTGATTTTGCTAGGCTTCGTGGTTTATCGGGATTGTTGCCGAGTTTAAGACTAGTATAATAAGCGATTAACTGCATATACACTACACTTACTAGTGGCATATACTTTTCGTCTATTTTTGGTAACATTATTTCTTTATATATTTTGTTTTCATAATTAAGTTTAAATTGACTAACAACTATTACTTTACCCTGTCTAGTAGTAACTTCATTAATATTACTTAAAGTTTTTTCTTTTATCATATCTTGGGTCACGAATGCAAACACAAATTGGTTATTATCAATTAATGAGATAGTACCATGCTTAAGTTCGCCTGCTGGGTAGGCTTCACAATGTATATACGATATTTCTTTAAGTTTTAAACTTGATTCTAAAGCAGTGTAATAATCTATATTACGTCCTATCATATATATACTTTTACTATCTTTTATTTCTTCCGCCACCTGATTACAAACATCTTTGATTCTATTAATTTTTATATTATTGGCGACATCTATTAACCTTTTGCTTTCTTCCAACACTATATCGGGATTATCAGTCTTTATAGCCTTAATATAACTAGAGATAAGATAGAACATAGCACACTGGCAATTATAGGCTTTAGTGCTAGCAACAGCCACTTCTTTACCCGCACGAGTATACATACAATAATCTACTTCATAAACTATGCTACTATTGGCAACATTGGTAACTGCTAAAGTAGTAAGGCCATAGGCTTTACACATTTTTACTGCTTTTATTGTATCGGCTGTTTCTCCACTCTGGCTTATAAACACTGCAAGAGTATTATGACTAGGCTGAAAATTGTTATACCTAAATTCGCTGGCTATCTCCACATCTACTTTAATATTGCATCTATCTTCTATTATACGTTTGGCTATAAGTCCAGCATGATAGGCTGTTCCGCAACCAATAATTAATATATTACGGGTACGATTAATTACTTTTTTAGGTAATACTTTTTTTATCTTTTCAAAAGTATTATAACTTGCCACTGTATTGATTATGCCTTGTGGGATTTCGTTAATTTCTTTTATCATATAGTGCTTATAACCATCAAACCCTTTATCTTCGGCAGTATCTGACTTAACAACTTTAGGTAGATTGATAATATTTAAGTCCTTATCATATATCTCTACTTTACCCTTTCCTACTACTGCATAACTATAGTTGGGTAGCATATACATACTATCTACCTTTTCTATACTATTAATGTCCGAACAAACAACGCCACAATTTTTACCTACACCTACTACACAAGGACTATTAAGTTTGGCTACAAAAATACTATCGGGGTGTTTTTTATTAATAATAGCAAGAGCATAACTTCCCACAAGTTTATCGCACACTTTCTTTATAGTCGACAAGACATCGCCGTCATAATTATAACTTAACATTTGGGCTATAACTTCGGTATCTGTATCACTATTAAACTTAACATTATTAAGTTCTTTTTTTAAATCTAGATAGTTTTCTACAATACCGTTATGCACTACAATCCAATTACCATTATCACTATAATGCGGGTGCGAATTTATTATGCTAGGTTCGCCGTGAGTAGCCCATCTAGTATGCCCTATTGCAATATCACTAGTAGGTTTAAGTTGATTAACAATATGTTCAAGCCTACTTATCTCGCCTTTTTCTTTTATTATGTTTAAACCACTATTAAATTTAAAAACATTATTCTTGTATTCTTTATTATCTTTTAATCCAAAAGTATAACTAAAAAATCCTATACCGCTTGAATCGTAACCACGATATTCAAGTTTCTTTATACCATTTAAGGTTTCATTAACTGCATTGTGTCCTACAAAACCATATATTCCGCACATATTCACTCCTTACATTATGTCTACTATTTTTGTATGCAGAAAATATATTTTTTGATAAGGCTTAACTACAAAGTCTATATATCTTTTAAATTGATTTGAAAAAAGATAATGATTTGTTGTATACTAATTATGTAGACTATAAATATGGAAATAAAAAGCATAAACTTAAAAAATTTCCGCAATTACACTTCTCAACAAGTTAATTTAAAAAGCGGACTTAATATTCTAGAAGGCAAGAATGCTCAAGGCAAAACCAATTTACTTGAAGCAATTTTTTTGTGTGCCATAGGTAGAAGTCCACGTACAAAAAAAGAAAAAGAACTTGTTAAATGGAATGAAAGTTTTGGCAAAGTCACAGTAGAATTTACTAAAAGCACTGGCAATAAAAAAATAGAATTGTACTTATTTGCCAATCAAAACAAAGCCATAAAAATTAATGGTGTACCTATAAAAAAACTGGGCGAACTTATGGGCGAACTTAATGCAATATATTTTTCGCCTGACGAACTTAAACTTGTAAAAGAAAGCCCCGAAGAACGTAGACGTTTTATGGATATAGACTTATGTCAATTTGATAAAAAATATTTCTATACCCTTAACAAATATAACAAAATACTAGACCAACGTAACCGCTTACTTAAATCCGGCAATATATCCAACATTAAAGATACTATATCTATCTGGAATGAACAATTGTCAGAGCAAGCCTGTTATATAATTGAAAGACGATTAGATTTAATCTCCCAATTAAAAGTTTGGGCAGAAAAATCTCATTATTATCTTACCGATGACGGCGAAAAAATGGTTTTGGAATATGTAGGACTTAATATAGTAGACAAGCAAGAATTAAAAAACACCTTACTAAAAATGTACAATGAAAGTCTAGACAAAGATATTAACCTAGGCTTTACCACAGTTGGCCCACATAGAGACGATATGAAAATAGTGGTTAATGATATAGACGTAAGACATTTTGGTAGCCAAGGTCAACAACGTACCTGTGCCTTAAGCCTAAAACTTGCCGAATTAGAGATTTTTAAATCCAACCTAGGCGAATATCCAATATTACTATTAGATGACGTATTAAGCGAATTAGACATTAACAGACGTAAAAAATTATTAAAAGTAATTAACAATTTTCAGACTATACTTACATGTACAGAATACAATATAGATTTACCTGCTAATGTACTAAAAGTAGAACAAGGTAAAATTGTTACAAATAATATATAAATAAAATAACAATAAATTTTGCTTTATTGTTGTTTTTTGTGATAATATAATAAATAGATAAAAAATAAAAGGAATAACCAATGTTAAAGATTGAAGAAATTTGGCAAAAGGCTTGTATTATACTTCAACACGAAGTTACTGCTGTATCATATGATTTATGGATTAAATCACTTGAACCTTTAGATTACAGTGACGGAGTATTGTATCTTTCTACATCTAGCGAAACTGCCAAACAACGTGTACTTAAATTACACGAAAATCAGATTAGAACTGCTCTTAATGAGATAGAACCAGAAATTAAAGATTTTAAAGTTCTTGACCCAGACGAAAAAGAAAATTATCTTAACAAACCCGTAGAAACCGAACAAGAAGTAAGCAAGGCTGCTCCACTATGTAAGTTTATACCAAAGTATACTTTTGATAATTTCGTTGTAGGTAATTCAAACAAATATGTTTATGCTGCCGCTCGTGGTGTTGCCGAACACCCATTCGACAAAATCAACCCACTATTTATATATGGTGGTGTAGGACTAGGCAAAACTCACCTATTACATGCTATAGGTAATTACCTTATTAAAAATAATCCAGAGTTAAAAATACTTTATGTTACTTGCGATCAATTTACTCGTGATTATGTTGAAAGTCTAAAAAGTAGCAATATGCAGGCTAATATTGAATATAAAGAAAAATATCGTAGCGTGGACGTGCTTATGGTAGACGATATACAATTTATCGCCAATCGTACCGGTACACAAGAAGAATTTTTCCATACATTTAATGACTTGTACCAGAATCAGAAACAGATTATTATCGCTTCAGACCGTCCACCTAAAGAGATTGCTAGTCTAGAAGAAAGACTACGTAGCAGATTTAGTATGGGACTTATGCAAGACATTCAAACACCAGATTTTGAAACAAGACTTGCTATACTACAAAAGAAAGCCCTACAAGATAAATACAATGTAGACGAAGCAGTTATTAACTTTATAGCCGAACGTTGTGATACTAACATAAGAGAACTTGAAGGTATGTTAAGCAAAGTAAGTTTTTATGCTAGTTTGACCGGTAAACCTAGTGCTACCCTAGAAGATGTAGAAGAAGCACTAAAAGATCAAGTTACCACAACCAAGCAAAGTTTAACTTCTGACCGTATAATTGACTGTGTATGTAAATACTTTAGCATTACAAAAGATGACCTAGTAGGCAAAAAGAAAAATAAAGAAATTGTCGAACCACGTCAAATATGTATGTATCTAATATGCGAAATGTTGGATTTACCATTAGTAAGTGTAGGTCAAATATTTGGTGGTAGAGACCATACAACAGTAATACATGCTAGAGAAAAAATAAGCGATATGATAAAAGAAAACAACCGAATACGTGTTACTGTAAACGATTTAAAAAGTATGGTAAACAGACACTAGTACACACCGAAATGTGTATATGTTGATAACTTATTTAAGTTATGCACCGAGTTGTGCACATTATTAAACACTATATGTAGTGGTGCAAACAACGCAATTTAGACATTTAATTTACTATATAATGTGTTTTTTATAGGTTGTCCACATTTGCACACCGCTAATAATAATAATTATAATTAAAAAATAAATAATTAACATTAAGGAGAGAAAAAAAATGAAACTAATTTGTGATGGTCTAGATTTATCTGATGCAGTTATGAAAGTTATTAAGGCTACTAGCCAAAAGACTACCAATCCAGTACTTGAAGGTATCAAACTTGTAGCAGAAGATGACACTTTAACATTAAGTGCTACTGACCTAGAATTATCTATGCAAAAAAGCATAAAGGCTGAAGTATTTATTGATGGCGAAACCGTAGTACCAGGTAAATTCTTTGCCGAATACATAAAGAAATTAACCAACGAACAAATCGAACTTACCTGCAATGAAAAAAATATGCTAGAAATTAAATATACTGATAGTACAGGTAATATTCAAGCATTAAGTGCTGAAGAATTCCCTAATATTAAAAGACTTGAAAATGCCGAATCTTTTGAAATAACATCTAAAGATTTAAAATCTTTAATTACTAAATCTGTATTCTGCGTATCTACTGAAGATAGTCGTCCTATATTAAAAGGTGTATTATTCGAGATTCAAGATAAGAAGATAAAAGCCGTAGCCCTAGATGGTTATAGACTTGCGATGGTAAATAAAGACCTTAAAGATAATTCTTCCAACTTTACTTGTATTGTTCCGGCTAGAAGTTTAAACGAGATAAGTAAACTACTAGAAGATACTGATGAGATAATCAAAGTTCACGTAACCAAAAATTATCTTATGGCTGATGTTAATGATACACGTATTATTACTAGATTACTTGAAGGCGATTTTATCAACTACAAACAGATTATTCCTACACAATTTACTACCGAAGTTACTATTAATAAAGCACAACTTGAAGATGCTTTAGACAGAGCAAGTTTGTTAAGCCGTATTGACCGTAACAACTTGGTTAAGTTTGACATTACAGACAAACTTATGATGTTAAGTAGTAAGAGTGATATAGGCGATATTAAAGAGAATATTACTGTAGCACTTAATGGTAATGACTTAACAATAGCATTTAATGTAAGATACTTTAACGAAGCATTAAGAGTTATTAATGACGAATTTATTAAATTAAGTTTTACAGTAGCATCTGCGCCATGTATCTTAAAGAGTAGCGAAACTGACGAATATGTATATTTAATATTGCCAGTAAGAGTTGTATAGTATACTAATAATTAAGATAAAAAACATAACACAAATAGTGAAAAGTCACTATCAAGGTTATGTTTTTTTGTTTACTATAAATAACAATTAAATAATATAAAGGTGTCATTACAAATGTCTGTAATCAACATAATTGTTTATGATAGTATTGACAGTGTGGTATTAACTACTAACAATACAAAACGTGCAACTTATATATGTCATTCTGAGCGGAGCGGTAGCGGAGTCGAAATTTGACGTTAGTCAAATCGAAAGTGTGCCAAGCACCTTTCGGAATCCCAAAACGTAAAGTTAATATTATCACATCCCTTGCCCCGCCTAGATTACGATGTCGTTTACACTCCATCGCCTTTCGTTGTCACTCAAGGTTCGACTATGCTTGATAAATGACAGGCGGGAAAATTAGATAACAATGAGTATATAATTTTGTGGGAGTAAATAAGTTTATAGGTATAGTTATTTTTACTTATTTTCCCTGCCTTAAAATATTAAACATATTAAATATTGTGTATTGCAATTGGTTGATATTTTTGATACAATTATATTGTAATTATTATTGATTAATAAAATTCTAACAAAAGGATATATTAATTATGAAAAAAGATAACTATCAATATACTATATCACTACTTGACCATGATAATGAAAAAGACTGGAAAAGTTATGTAAAAATAGGCGAAACCGTATATCCTAAAGAATTTTCTGTTTTAAATGAAGAAGCAGAAAAAATGGGTGGTTGGGAAAATTATTTAGACGAAAATGGCAGAGTTTTTTTAGACGATGTAATATTTCTAGAAAAAGATGGAGAACGTATAGGTTGTGCTGTTGTGGCTACTCAAACTGCACTATATAAAGATATATCAGTACGTAAAAATACTTTATGCTTAAAGTATTTAATGATAGACCCACAACAAAGTGATGATAACACAACAAAAATTTTGTTAGATGGTGTGTTGGAATATGCTAAAGATAATGACTACGAACAACTTGAATTTTTTACTGATATTAATACTAAAAAATTTAAGGCTAGTCACAATATCTTTATGAAAAATGGCGCTAATGGTGTACGTGTATTTGAAAGTGGTAGAGAGAAAAATAGAGATATAAAGAAAGTATTTTTCCGTTGTGATGTGAATACTGAATACAGAGATTATTCAAAGGCTGTATTTGAAAGTTTTAAAAGATTGTGTAAGAAAGATTTAACTGCTTTAGACGAACATATTTTGGCTGACGAATTATCAAAACGTTATACTGATTTAGTTAAGGCAAGAAAAAAATTAACTAGAGAAGAGATAGAAGCAATAAGAAAAGACCCTATATTTAATGATTTATCAATATCTTTAAAAGATATGATAAGGAATAAACAAGAAGTAAATCCAGTTAAAAATACAATTAGTTGGTTAAAGTACAATCGTATGATAAAGACTATATCTAGGGTATTTAAACCTAATACCACCCCTAACGAATTATCTAGAGTACAACACATAGATAAAGTCGAACGTATCTTGTGCGGTGTGGAAGACCAAATGACTAATGAACAGAATATTAATAGACTTAAAAACAACGAAGATTGCGGTATTTTGACAAGATTGTAATACTTTTTAGATTAAAGATGTGATAATAGACTTAAAAATTAAATTTTATGGTTGACACATAAATACTAAAAAAGTATAATAAAACAGCAAACTAATAAATTATAAGCGAGTATATCTCGCTTTTATTTAGAATTTAAGAAAGGAAGGACACTATAACTATGAAAAGAACATATCAACCAAAGAAAAGACAACGTAGTAAAGTACATGGTTTTAGAGCAAGAATGAAAACCAAAGGCGGTAAACGTGTTATTGCACGTCGTAGAAACCGTGGTAGAAAGACTTTATCTGCTTAAGTTTAGTATTGGCGTAAACAAATCAATATCAAATAATTGCCTTTAACTTGTTTAAAGGCTTTTATTTTACATTGAAAATGTATATGTAAATGTAAAAATATCGCAAAAACAATTTATAAAATAATTGTGCTTATGGTATACTTAATAGAAACTAGTTGATTATGTTTACATTAAAAAATTATTAAGAGAGATAATATGCTGAAAGAAATAAATCGACTTACCAAAAGAAAAGAATTTGGGTACGTGTACAAGCATGGTAAATACAGTAGCAATACCTACCTTACCCTTATGTATGTACCTACCAAATTAAAACAGCCTAGAATAGGTTTTTCTGTAAGTAAAAAGACTGGTAAAGCATGGTTAAGAAATAAGACCAAACGTCAATTAAGAGATATATTAAGACATATGATTGATACTATTAATCCATGTTACAACTATGTGTTTATTACCAAACCAGAGATTACTACCCTAGACTACATAAAGATAAAGGAAGCAGTGGTTGATGTATTGACCAAAGCAAGTTTGTTAAAATGATAGTTTTAAAAATTTTGTTTTTTCCAATTAAACTAATCGTGCTTTTACCTATCTATATTTATAAATTTTTAATATCCCCTTTACTACCCCATACTTGTATTTATTATCCTAGTTGTTCCAATTATATGATTGGTGCTATCAAAGAGTTTGGTGTATTTAAAGGTGTATATTTGGGTTGTCGCAGATTATTAAGATGCACCCCAAAACACACAGGCGGGCTAGATTTAGTCCCTTATAATATAAAAGGAGAGAAAAAATGGATTTTCTAAATTTAGGTTCTGTACTTTTGGAAATAGCCAAACCTAAAGGTATGTGGGAATCTTTAATTTTTGGCTTGGAATCCCTAGTTAAAAATTATGGTTTAACCATTATACTTATTACACTTGCCATCAAATTAATTATGTTGCCTTTTGATTTCTACAATAGGTATATTAACAAACGTAATTCCTACAAAATGGCAGAGATTAAACCAGAACTAGAAAAAATACAAAACAAATACGGTAACAATAAAGAGATACTTAATCAAAAGACCATGGAGATATACAAAAAACATAACTACAATATTATGGGTAGTTGTGTAGGTATGGTTGTTAACATGGCTTTAACTATGGTAATATTCTTTACATTGTTTAGCGGACTTAACAAGATAGCATCTTACAAGATATATACCGAGTATGCTACCCTACAAGATGTATATGCTCAAGAAATCGGTGGCGAGAATTCAAGACTAGTAACCACCACTAATGATGACACTACTACTGTGGTAAAGATAGAAAAACTTGACGCAGACGGTAATGTAATCAGTACTAGTGATATTAGTGAAGAAGACGATGCTAGAGCAAGTGCTAAAGTAGTGGCTAAATACGGCGAAATAAAAGAAAGTTTCTTGTGGATTAAAAATATCTGGCGTCCAGACACTAATGCTAGTGTAGTATTAAGTTATAAAGATTTTAAAAACAATGCTAAAAAGTATACTAACGAGAACGAATATTTTAATGGTTCGATATACGAAGCAGTTACTTCACCTATTAAAGAAAGTAAGGAATTTAGCGGTAACAACGGTTATTATATTTTGATTGTTTTGGCTGCTGTAATAACTTATCTATCTACACAAGTTACAGTATGGATAGGTAAAGCCAAAGCCAAACGTGAAGGTAAACCTTATGTAGATGCTATGGCACAAAACAAAGTTTTGATATATATGATGCCTATTATTATGGCTATGTTTACATTATTCTATAATGCTATGTTTGCTATATACATTGTTACAGGTGCGTTGTTTGGACTTATGACTGGCCCACTTGTTACAATATTTGTAGATAAAGTATTTGATAAATCAATTAAGAAAGAACAAGAGAAAATGAGAGTTTCTTACTCAAGAAAATAAGGGGTAAAAGATGAAAATAGAAGTTAGTGCAAAAACTATAGAAAAGGCTATAGAAGAAGGACTTAAAAAACTTAACACCACTATAGAGAATGTTACTGTTAATGTAATCAATGATGGTGGATTATTTAAGAAAGCCAAAATCGAAATGATTATGGACGATGATAAAGAAATGAAAGAAGAGATATTGGGAGAAACCAATATAACTGAAGAAATCGAAAAAGATGAATTAGTATCTAACCCAGTTAGTGAAGAGTTGGAAACTGAAATCGAGTACGATAAAGAACAATTGGAAAAAGAAGAAAACGAAAATAAAGTTACTTTAGACGATATTGTTAAGGCTAGCGAAAATATACTAGATACCGAGACTCAAGAAGAAAAATTGGCTCGTAAACAAGAAATGATTAATAAGACTATGGCTATGGCAAAAGAATGGTTGGACGGATTAATCTATGCATACAATATCAATGCTACAGTAGAAATTACTGCTAGAGAAAACGATATTTATGCCAATATTACTGGCGAGAATTTAGGTGTACTTATAGGTTATCATGGCGAAGCCATGGAATCTATACAACATTTACTTAACACTTACCTATATGGTAAACTTAAGGGTGCAAAAAGAGTTTTTGTAGATGTATCTGGTTATAGAGAAAAACGTAACGGCGATTTAAGATCTTTGGCCAACAAGATTGCTTCTAAAGTTCTTGAAAGCAGACGTAGTTATAGATTAGATCCAATGAATAGTTTTGAAAGAAGAATTATTCATGAAGAATTATCAAAAACAAGTCATATACTTACACATAGTGAAGGTGTAGACCCTAATAGATATTTAATAATTGAATATACAGAAGAAAAATAAAAAAGTAATTGATTATTTTTGTTAAAGTCACTATTATTATAGTGACTTTTTTGATATACTTAATAAGTAAATAAATTGAAAGGTTGTAATTATGGATTCAACAATAGCAGCGATTTCTACACCTATAGGTGTGGGAGGTATAAGTATAATAAGGGTTAGCGGAAAAGATGCTTACAAAATAGCATCTAAAGTTTTTCGTCCTTTTAAAATTGATGATTTTAATATCGAACCTAGAAGAATGTATTTAGGCGAATTTAAGGCTGAAAATTTTAATGAAAAGTGTATGATGGTATGGTTTAAAGCACCATATAGTTATACTGGCGAAGATGTAGTCGAATTTCAGTGTCATGGCGGTACAGTTATAGCAAAAGGTGTACTAGACGCATTGATTAACAATGGTGCTACCCTTGCTGGTGCTGGCGAATTTACCAAACGTGCTTTTGTTAATGGTAAATTAACATTAGATGAAGCCGAAGGTGTAATGGATATGATTAATGCCGAAAGCGAGAGCGAAGTAAGAGCCGGATATAATCTATTACAAGGTAATTTAAGTAAAGAAATTAATCAAATTCAGGGACAACTTACCAAGATGATGGCAAAAATTGAAGTTACACTAGACTACCCTGAAAATGATTATGAAGAACAAACTGCTATGGAAACAGTGGCTAGTGTTAATGGAATAATAGAAAGATTGGAATATCTATTAAAAACTTCTACAACTGGTCAAATAGTTAAAAATGGTAGTAAGGTGCTTATTTTGGGTAAGCCAAACGTAGGCAAAAGTAGTTTGCTTAATGCAATACTTAATTATGACCGTGCTATAGTTACTTCTATAAAAGGTACTACTAGAGATATGTTGGAAGAAACTTATACTTATAAAGGTGTTAAGTTTGTTCTTACAGATACTGCTGGATTGCATGAAGCCAACGATGAAGTAGAAAAAATAGGTATAGAAAAAGCACGTCAGGCAATTAATTATGCTGATGTAGTATTATTGGTTTTGGATTCCAGCACAAAAATAACCGATGAAGATATAGAAATCATAAATATGTGCAAAGATAAAAACACTATTGTGGTAGTTAATAAAAGCGATATAGGTAAAAATATAGATTTAAGCCAATATAACTTTAAATATGTAGTAATGGTAAGTGCTATTAATAAAAAAGGTATTGAAGAACTTAAATCTGCAGTGTATAATCTAGTGATAGATGAAAATATAGTTAATAGCAATCTTATGATTACTAGTGCTAGACACGTAGAAGCCATAAAAAAGGCTATTAATTATGCTCACGATGTTGTTAATGGTATAGATATGGGGATTACACTAGATGTAGTAAGTATCGACCTTAAAAACTTGTGGCTTGCTTTGGGCGAAATTACAGGTAATAACAACAACGAATCTATCATTAACGAGATATTTAGCGGTTTTTGTGTAGGAAAATAAATTTACACAATATATTGGTTAAATATTATTAACAAATAGGACAAAACAAATGAATTTTGAATGGCGAGATATAACTAGAGAAGACTGTGTTGAATTTAATAGATGGTGTAATATAGACGAGTTAAAAGTTAAAACTCCGGCTAGTATTAAAGGTGTAGAAAACTTAAATAAATATTTACATTCGAATAGTTATGGTGGACTAGGCAATATGGTACTTATGTTTATTAATACCATAGGTGGTGCAGATGATATGTATTTAAAAACTGCTACCATAGACAATAAGCCTGTAGGGTTTGTATTGGTTAATAATGACCTAAAACCCATGCCTACACTAGAATGTATGATATTTGCTGTTAATCCCGAATTACAAGGCAAAGGCTACGGCACTGCTATGTTGTTTGATGTGGTTAAACACCCTGATTTAATATTTAATGTAGAAAATTGTAAGTTTGTATCTTACGTAAACAAAACCAATGTTGCTAGTCAAAAAGCATTTACAAAAGTTGGTTTTGTTAAAAATAATAGTTGGTTTAAGGAATTTAAAAATATAGTTACAGTCCCAGCCAACGAACAATTTACTTTTACTAAAAATGGTGACGAAGATGAACGAAAAATATGATGTTGTAGTTATTGGTTCGGGACATGCGGGCTGTGAAGCGGCTTTGGCAAGTGCCAGAATGAATCATAAAACACTACTATTAACTCTTAATCTAGATAGTATAGCCTTTTTGGCTTGTAATCCAAGTATTGGTGGTACAGCAAAAGGCCATCTTGTATGTGAAATAGATGCTTTAGGTGGCGAAATGGGTGTTAATGCCGACAAAACCACTATTCAAAGACGTATGCTTAATGGTTCGAAAGGACCTGCAGTACAGTCTTTAAGAGCACAGGCTGATAAAGTTATGTATCATACCGAGATGAAGAAAACTCTTGAAAATACTCCCAACTTATATATAAGACAAGGCGAAGCAAAAGAGATTATTACTAAAAATAACAAGGTAACTAGTGTAAAAACTCTACAAGGCGATACATATTTAACCGATGCAGTAGTAGTATGCACAGGTGTATATTTAAAAAGTGATGTTATTATCGGTAATGTAAGGCAGAATAGCGGGCCTAATGGTTTTGCCCCTGCCAATCATTTAACCCAGTCATTAAAGAAACTAGGACTTACAATACGTAGATTTAAGACTGGTACACCAGTAAGAGTTCATAGCGATAGTATAGATTATAGTGTGCTTGAACCACAGGCTGGCGAAGATGATATACAAACCTTTAGTTTTATGACTAAAAAAGCACCACGTAATGTTATTAATTGTTATTTAACTTATACCAATCTTGATACACATAAATTAATTTTGGATAATCTAGATAAAGCACCTATGTATAACGGAATAATAAAGAGTGAAGGACCTAGATATTGTCCAAGTATTGAAAGCAAGGTAGTAAGATTTAGCGATAAAGACCATCATCAATTGTTTCTAGAGCCTGAAGCATTAAGTACTAAAGAAGTATATGTACAAGGTTTCTCTACTTCTATGCCTACCTATCTTCAATATGAGATGGTTCATACCATAAAAGGACTAGAACATGCTCATATAATGCGTGATGCCTATGCTATAGAATATGATTGTATTGATAGTTTACAATTGTACCCTACCCTACAATATAAAGGTTGTGACGGGCTATATTTTGCCGGACAAGTTAATGGTACTAGTGGCTATGAAGAAGCCGCAGCACAAGGTATAATCGCCGGAATTAACGCAAGTCTTTATGTAGATAAAAAACCACCATTTGTGCTTAAACGTAATGAAGCATATATAGGTGTACTGATTGATGACTTAACCACTAAAGGTACTAATGAGCCATATCGTATGATGACAAGCCGTGCTGAATATAGATTACAATTAAGACAAGACAATGCAGATTTAAGACTTACTCAACGCGGATATGATATAGGATTGGTAACTCCAGAACGATACAAAAAATACAAAAAACGTGTTAAGTTAATTAAACAATTAAGGAGTGAATTAAATACTACATTTAGTCCTAAAAAAGTAGAAGAATTATTTAATTTTAGTGGTGAAACTTTACCAAAATCAGGTATTACTTTAAAAGAAATATTAAAAAGAAGCGGTATATCAATTGAAAATTTTGTTAAATATTTTCCAGAATATGAAAAGTATCCTAAAAACGTGTTAAAAGAAATAGAAATTGATGTTAAATACGAAGGATATTTACAAAAACAAAATCAACAAATTGAAGATTCAAAACGTCAAGAATGCACTACATTAAGCCCTAATATTGACTATATGTTGATTAAAGGATTACGTATGGAAGCACGACAAAAACTAAATGCAGTTAAGCCTTTAACTTTAGGTCAAGCAAGTCGTATAAGTGGCGTAAGTCCTGCAGATATAGCCGTTTTAACGGTATATTTAAAGACAATGAATAAGTAAAAATATGGTTAAAATGACCAAAAAATCAATTTAAAATATAATTAATAACCTAGTATATTTTAGTTATGTATTTATAACTAATATTACTAGGTTTATTTTTGTTATTTTTTTATTAATTTTAATAAAAATAAAGTTATAAAATAATAACTAAACTAGTTTTATAATTATAACTAATTCATAAAAATTTGTGTTTCAAAATTAAATTTTGGAGCATTTTAAAGTATCGAAAATAAAAATGACGAAAAAATGATAAAAATGTTGAAAATTTGTGAAAAAATAAGAAAAAAGAGATGAATATACGATATATTATTAATATTTTAACGTTTTATTAAGAATAATCGATAAAAATAATGATAAAAATGAAAGAAATGGACGAAAAATCGAGTTTTTT
>ERZ808286.992-NODE-992-length-15504-cov-24.795003_pt1 | contig 15504 bp, 10 predicted proteins | sample MGYA00521276_ERZ808286 | MGnify/ENA primary metagenome ERZ808286 (study PRJEB31516, sample SAMN03275607) | gut metagenome | biome: mammalia-associated habitat; material: feces | host: Papio cynocephalus | place: Kenya | collected 2012-08-01 ... | reverse complement strand
CCGCTAATTGAAAAAACGGAGCACGGTCATGAGAATGTTCGGATTGCTGCCAAGAGGACTCAGAAAAATTTTCGCCGAGGCGTCTCACCACGCTTGCATTTTGCCAAAAGTTCCGCCGCCGGAAAGCGCACCCGGCCGCGAACACCCCGAAGTCCAGCCCAGGGAGGGGGTGGCACGCGGACATTCCCGTGCGGGCGGCAGGGGACTGCCGCATGCTGCACTGCCGCCGGTGGGGTCACGGGGCTTCGCGGACATTCCCGTGCGGGCGGCAAGGGGACTGCCGCCCCTACCGTTGGAGGCGACCACGGCCAACCATTCTACATATTCTACATTCTCTACGCGGTTAAATTTATCTCACGCAGAGAGGCCTCCCAATCCTGTCAATCCTGTCTAAAATTCCTTCTCCACGTTCTCCTTATCTCCACGGCCAATATCGATAGATCCCCATCCCCCATCTGCATTCTCTAAATTTTCTGCACGGTTCCACCCCTTACCTCCCCTCTACAATTCTACACCTCTACACGGCCAATTCCCGTGCGGGCGGCAGAGGACTGCCGCCCCTACCGTTGGAGGCGACACACGGCCACACATTCTACATATTCTACATTCTCTGCACGGTTAATTCCAATCCCCCATCTCTGCGTTCTCCGCGTCTTTGCGTGAGATATTTCCCCCTCTCCCATTCTACATATTCTACATTCTCTACACGGCCCAAACCGCCACTTTTCGACACACCCAAATGACCTATTTTCCGCCCTCGAACACACCCCCCTCATGCGGCTGAGAATTCGCCGCGGCTAACATTTGCGCTAATTGGCCATTCTTGCCACAAAACGCACGGAAACTGCAAGTTATCGCCCAAAAACCGGGTTGTGCCAAAAAAGGGCTCCCGCATGAGGTCCAAAAACATGCGCATGTTAGACCCCCTGACATGCGCATGTTAGACCCCCTCACATGCGCATGTTAGCTACCGTCACATGCGGGGGGTATTGGCGGAGTGTTCCGCGGCGGAAAATAGGCCTCTTGCCCCGACCCCGACCCGACCCCTCCGGACCCCATTTTGGTTCCCCACGGGGAGAAAACCAAAACACTACGGGGGTTTTGTCCCCGTCCCCGTAGTGTTTCCGTTTTCGGGGGTGCGGCGGGGCGGTTTTTAGCCGTGCGGGTGGCGCAAATCCCCTTCCCGCCGTTTCACTTTTGCCGTTGCGCACCGCCGGCTCAACGCCGGGCGGGGGACTTCTTGAGCGCGCACAGGGCGGGGATGAAGTAGAGCGAAACGAGCGACGAGACAAGGATGCCGCCGACGGAACCGATGCCCATGGACTGGCGCAACTCGCACCCGAGCCCCGTCCCGAGCGCCATCGGCAGCATGCCGAAAAGCGCCGCGGCGCAGCTCATCAGGATGGGCCGGAACTTCATCTTCGCCGACTGCAGGACGTCGCCCGTCCGCTGCCACGCGTCGATCAGCAGAATCGCCGCGTTCACGACGACGCCCACGAGCATGATGCCGGCGAGGAGTCCGAAGATGGAAAGCGTCGTTCCCGTCACGGCGATCGCGGCGAATATCCCCAGATAGCTGAACGGCACGGTAAAGAGGATGACGAACGGCAAGACCCACGACTCCAGAATCGCCGCGAGCAAGAGGTAGGTCAGCGCGATGGCGATTGCCGTCACCAGTCCGAACTCGTCGAGCGCCTCCTGCATGTATTCCGACATGCCGCCGAAGAGCGTCGCATAGCCGCGCGGCAGTTTGTCGGCGAGGGCGCTTGTGGCGACCGCCATGGTCTCGCCCAGGCCGTGCCCCGGGGCGTTGTTGGCGTAGACGATCGTCGAGCGCCGCTTCTCGCTGCGGACGATCTGCACCGGCTGGATGGTCTCCTTCACATCCGCCACGGCGCCCAGGACGAACGGACGCCCCCCCGGTCCGGGAAAGTTGAGCTCGTCAATCTGTCCGACGCCGTCCTTCTGCGCATACCGCACGCGGATGTCGTACGAGCGCTCGCCTTGCGTGAACGTGGCGGGGGTCAGACCGGCGAACGCCGCGCGCAGGTTCAGCCCGAGAATGTCGGGCGTCAGCCCCAGGTCGTTCAGGACGGCGCGGTTGGGGTGTATCCGGATCTCCGGACGCCCCGGGCGCACGTTGTGCGAGACGTCCGTCGCCGAGGGGTCCGCCTTCAGCTTCTGCGCCGCGGCGAGCCCCAGTGTGTTCAGGGTGTCCATATCCTCGCCCAGGATCTTGAGCTGGAGCGTCTGGGACGAGCCGCCCACGACGGACGGCACCATGACGGTGGCGATCACGTCGGGTTCGGACAGGAGATGCGTGCGAATGCGGCTGGCGATTGCGTCTATCGTGTCCGGCCGCCGGGTCATGTCCGTCAGCACGAGGTCGATTTCGGCGAGGTAACTGCCGCGGCTGACCTGTCCGAGCGTACCCTGGGTGCGCCCGACCGTGACGACGCGGTGCACGACGAGCGGCTTGCCCGCCGAGTCCGTCATCTTCTCGAACTCCGCCGCGATCGCCTGCGCGCGCCGGGAGGCGTGGTCCAGGTTGGTGTCCGCCGGGAATTCCAGCGTGATCGAAAGTTCGCCGCGGTCCATCGTCGGCACGAAGTCCGACTTCACGTAGGGCGACAGGAGGGCGAACCCGGCGAGCGTCAGGACGGAGAAAAGCGCCAGCCACAGCTTCGGACGGCGCAAAACGACGCCCAGCGAAGCGGCGTAGCCGCGCGCGAGGCGTTCGTAGAAGGCGTTCCAGGGCGCGAAAAGGCGCGCCAGGAGCCGGTTGAAGCCCGCGCCCCTGCCGTCCAGCGCCTGCGCCATGAGCGGCGTCAGCGTGAAGGAGACGAGCAGCGAGGCGAAGGTGGACGCCGTCACGACGATGGCGAACGGCACGAAGAAGCGCCCGGCCATCGTCTTCATCGTGGCGATCGGCAGGAAGACCACCACGTTCGTCAGGGCGGAAGCGGCGACGGCGAGCGCGATTTCGTCCGTCGCCTTCATGACGTTTCCGGGCTTGGCGACGATGTTTTCCAGCACGACGATGGAGTTCGCCACGAGGATGCCCACGGAAATGCCGATCGCGTTCATCGTGATGACGTTGGCGGTGTAGCCGTAGAGCGTGAAGGCGATGAGGGAGATGACGATGGTGATCGGGATGGAAACGAACGCCGTCAGCGCCGTGCGCCAGTCCGAAAGGAAGAGCAGCAGGACGAGGCCCGTCAGGAGCACACCCTGCCAAATGGAGCTGACGCCGCCGGCGACCGTCTCGTGCACATAGGCGCCCTCGTCGCGTATCCAGCCCAGCCGCATGCCCCCGGGCAGGTTTTGCCGCGCGAGATCGAACGCCGCGCGGATGCCCTCCACCGTCTTGGCGGCGTTGGCTTCGCCGCGCTTGGTGATTTTGACGACGATGGCCGGTTTCCCGTCGCTGAAGGCGTAGGACTCGGGGCGCTGCGTGCCGAAGGAGAACGTCGCCACGTCGCGCAGGTACACGCGATTGCCGCGCGGCGAACCGAGCTCGATCTCCCCCAGACGCGCCGGCGTCGCCGCTTCGGCGTCGTAGGTTATGGAGAATTCGCGCGTGTGGTCCGAAATCTGCCCGGACGGCACCTTGACGTTGCCCTTGCCGACTTTGTTGACGACTTCCGCGAGCGTGAGGCCCGCGGCGGACAGCTTCTCGCGGTCCACGGAAACGACGACCTCGCGTTCCTCGCCGCCCACCAGATCCACGCTCGCGACGCCGGAAACGGCCGAAAAGCGGTCCGAGAGGTTCTGGTCGGCGTAATCGTACAGTTCGTCGACGCCGTAGTTGCCCGTCAGGACGACCGTCACGACCGGGATGGCGTTCATGTCGTACTTCAGGATCTGCGGCTTGTCGGCGCCGTCCGGCAGGTCGCCCTCGATGGCGCTCACCTTCTCGCGCACGTCCGACGCGGCCACGTTCTGGTCGCGTCCCAGTTCGAACTCCAGCAGAACCTGGCAGAAGTTGTTCGCGCACGTCGCCGTCATGTGCTTGAGCCCGTCCACCTGCACGACGGCGTCCTCGATGGGCTTGACGACGGACGTCTCGATTTCCTCCGGCGAAGCGCCGGGATACGTCACCGTGACCGTGACGTAGGGGATCGTCACGTTCGGCAGGGTGTCGATGCCCATCGTGCGCACGGCCAGAAAGCCAAACATCATCAGCACGATGAGGCCGACCAGCGTCAGAATCGGCTTCTTGATCGCGGTGTCACTTAGTATCATGGCTGACCCTCACTTCGTCGCCTTCGTTCACCAGGAGCATGCCTTCCACGATCAGCGCGTCCGTATCCGCCAGGTGCGGCGCGCGGATTTCGCGCCATCCGTCCTGCTCGAGCCCCGCCTCCACCGCCACGCGCACGACTTTGCCGTCCACGACCTTGAAGAGGGACTCTTTTCCGCCGCGCCGGGCGACCGCCGTAGCCGGGACGGCCTGCCCCTTGCGCCGGGCGAAGACGACGCGTCCGTCCACCAGCATCCCCGGCGCGTACGTCGTGCCGGCCGGCAGGATCGTGCGCACCTCGAACGTCCGCGTGGTCGGGTCCACGCGCGGCGATTTGTAAGTGACGCGCGCGGCGCGGGCGACCCCGTTCGTCTCCTGCAGGAGGATTTCCGTCCGTCCCACTATCACCGCCCCGTAGTGCGCGGCATTGAGCGCGAAGCTCGCCTCCAGCGTCGTCGGGTCGTCCAGCGCGAAGACCGGCACCCCCGGCCCCACATAATCCCCGGCATCCTTGTATTTGTGCGTCAAAACGCCGTCAAACGGAGCCGAAACCGTCGAATCGGACAGGTTCTTGCGGGCGACGGCGAGGCCCGATTCCGCCTTGGTGACACCCGCCTGGCCCGCTTCCGCCGCGGCGGCCGTGGTTTTCGCGGCGACATCGGCGCGTTCCCACTGGTCCTTCGTGACCGCGCCGGACGCAAAGAGCCGCTTCATGCGCACGGCGTCCAGGGACGCCTTCTCGTTCTGCACGCGCGCCTGCTCCAATTGCGCCTTCGCCAGCCGCAAGTCGTCCGTCGCCGCCCGCACGGCATTGGCCAGATTCTCCCGGTCCACGCGGAAAAGCGGCATCCCTTGCTTGACGTACTCGCCCTCCTCGACGAGAATCGCGTCGATCGTCCCGGGTATGCGCGCGGAAATCGTCGCCGAATTCTTCGTGCGGACCGTCCCCTGCACGCCCAATTCGTCCGAAAACGGGACGTTTCGGCGCACCTGCCCGACCTTCACGAGTGGACGCGTCTCGACGGGTTCCGGAGCCACCTTGTCGCACCCCTCCGTCGCGAGAAGAATCCCCGCCGCCAAACCTAGAATGCTTTTCAACTTCATTTCTCGATCTCCTCGAAAATACCCAAACCCATCGTCTGGCGCAGAACGACTTCCGCCAAGGCGGACGAGTAGTCCATCGCCGCATACTGCACGCGCGCGGCATCCCGCACGGCCAGTTTGTCCAAGACCGTGGAAAGCGTCTCCTCGCCCTCGCCGAACCGCAGCTCCGTTTCGGCATAGTCGGTTTCGGCCGCGCGCCGGGCCTGCGCGGCGGCTTCCAGTTCCAGTCCGCACCGCTTCCAGTTGCGGTAGGCTTCGGCGACGCCCGTCACGACCGCCAGCATGCGGTCCTCCTGCAGCTTGAATTCCGCCTCCCGTTTCGCGCGCGCGGCCCGGTAGTCCTGCACCGTGCGGAAGCCCTCGAAGGCGGACCACGTGGCCGTGAGCCCGCCGCCCCAGCCGTGTATCGCCGAGGCGGCGACCCCCTGGTTTATCCCGCCGCCGCCCAAGAGCACGTTCGGCAGGAACCCCGCCAACGCCTCGATGACCTGCGCTTTGCGCAGGGCGATCGTCTGGTCGCCCGCGTACAGGTCCTTGCGCGCGAGCAGCCCCCGCCACACGCATTCCTCCACGGAAAGCCCCGCCAGCGCCGGACTCCGCACGGCCAGCAGACTGTCGCCAACGAAGAGATTCCCGTCCTTTGGAGCCGTCAACGGCCAGAAATCGGCTATTTCGCACAGTTTCATGCGCGCATTTTCCCGCTGATCCCGCGCTTCCTGCAAGTGGAGGAGTCCATCCGCCAGACGCGCCTGCGCCCGTTCCCGGTCGCCTTTGAGCGCGTAGCCCTCGTCCGCGAGGCGGTCCACCCGGTTCGTCAGCGCCCGGTCGCTCGCGATCTGCGCCCGGTATGTTTCCATGAGCCGTTCGGCGACGACGGCGCGATAGAAAAGCGCCGCGACTTGCGCGTCCAGAACCTCCCGCGCCCGGTCGCGGACAATGTCGCGTATGCGCACGCCGTAGGCGCTTTCGGCGAACATCGTCCAGGCCACCGGCGTGAACACGGGCTGGGTCAGCATAAGCGACTGCTGGTGCGCCCAAAGGCGGTTGCCCTGGAACGCCACGGGCGAAAGCGCCGGCATGTCGGAGCGTCCGTGCAGAACCTCGCGCCCGAAGGACGCCTCGACCTGCGGAAGAAACACCGAAAACGCCGCGGCGCGGTCTATCCGCGCCAAAGAGGCGGCAAGTTCGTCTTCCGTCAGCTTCAGCGTCCGGGTCCGCGCCCGTTCCAGGACCTGTTCCAGACGGTAGGGCGGCGGATTGCTCGCGACCCACTCCGCCGTCTCGGCCGTCAGCCGCGACCGAAACGCCGCGCTCGCGGCTTCCCGTTCTTCGCGTCCCGGGTTCGCGCATCCCCACACGAGCAGGAGCAGCCCCAGAAATGGATATATTGGCTTCATTTCGACATCAAATCCCTTCTAGTACCCTTCTAGATGACACCTATTATATCAAATTCTCCGCCCTTTCCAAAGCACTTCTTCCCCTCCCGCCGGGATGGGGTACCCGTTGCGCCGGAACGGCGATGCCGTTGCGCCGGAACCGCCACCCCGTTGCGCCGGAACAAAAAGCCACCGGCCGTGGGGACCGGTGGCACTAGATAGGTTGTAGTGTGGCTATCTAATCAAAACTGGTATTGCGCGCTGAAGACGAGGCCGCTGCCGACGCCGAGGTTCTTCGCGCTGCCGTCACGGTAGAACTTGTCCTTGTCGCCCGTGACCGCATAGGCGCCCACCAGCGTCAGCTTCGGCGTCACGAACCACGCGACGTGTCCGTCATAGTAGTCGTGGTTGCGGATGCCGTCGCCCACATCGGCGCCGTTCTTGTATTCGAAGCCGATCGCGATGTTCTTGGCCGGGAGGATGTCGACGTTGCCGAAGTACGACACGTCATAGTGGTTGTGGCCCACGACGCCGTTCACGACTTCGTCCGTATAGAGGAGGCCGGCGGAGAGCAGGACGGGGACGGGCGTCTGGGTGATGAGCTTCGAGGCGACGATGTAGGCGTCCCAGCCGTCGTTATCGAGCCCCAGCGCGTCCACGGTCTTGGAGTCCGTGTACTTGTAGACGCCGCCCACGGCGATCGCCGGCACCCACACCGTATCGAAGGCGTTTTCGTCCAGGAACCGGAACTTCGCGCCGACGTTATGCGTGTTGATGGACTTGTCGCCGTACTTGTGCGCGTTTATGAAGCCGTAGCCGTAGGAGACCTCGAGGCGGTTGGCGAAGGTCAGCGCGGCGGAGGTCGCCCACCAGTCGATGCCCGCGTCGGCCAGGTTCACGTACCACGCGCCGACCTGCGGCTTGGAGACGATGCCGTTCAAGTTGCTCGTCGCGCCGCCTTCCCACGGCAGACCCGCCGTATACGCGAGCGGGTTGAAGGCGATACCGCCCGTACCCTGCAGGTTGTTGAGCGGAACGCCCGCGAACGAACCCAGCGACAACGCCGCGAACGCGGCAGCCCAAACAATCTTTTTCGTATCTTTCTTCATGTTCTGTATCCTTTCATGTGAATGCCGCCCCTGCGGCGGACAACGCGGAATAGTTTACTATATTTTTCGTTCATTGGCTAATCGGAAGTGGAAGCGTTCGCCAATAGGCGCTACCTATCGGACGAAAGCCGCCCCTCTCGCCCGCCGGACGGCTCCGGTACGCGGCAAAAAAACGCGTGCGGACAGGATATCCCATCCGCACGCATTGGATTGTCCGCCCGGGCCGCCTAGTATTCGTCCGCGCGCTTGTAGCGGAAGGCGCGTTTCGGCGGGGGCTTGGGGGGCTTCTTGCGCGCGTCGACCGCGGCGCTTTCCGCCTTGCGCGCATGCACGAGGATGGTGCGGCGGTAGCCGGCGCGCGCGAGATAGTTGTGCTGGAACACCCAGGGCGCGCGGCGGTCCGTGTAGTCCTCGTCGATGAGGATATGGAGCGTCTCGTCCTTGGGGATGTCGTACTTCTCCAGAAGCGCGACCGCCTCGCCCGGCGACACGAACCGGTTGCGGAAGAGGATGCCGTTGCGCGAAAGGCGGAGGAGCGGGTGTGCCGCGTCGTATTCCAGGACTTCGGGGGCCGTCGTCTGGCATCCCGCCAGCCAGAGCCCGCCGACCAGCGCGAAAAGGGCGCAGATTGGGCGTTTCATTTCCGCCGCGCCTCCAGAATGGCCGCCACGCGCGCCGCGTCTTCCGGCGTATCGACGCCCACGCCCTCGTCCCGGGCGCGCACGAGCGCGATCTGGGCGCCCATGTAAAGCGCCCGCAGCTGCTCGAGTTTCTCCGTCTTCTCGAGCGCGCAGGGCGGCTCGTCGATGTACCGCTTCAGGAAGGCGCCGCGGTAGGCGTAGATCCCCAGATGGCGCACATAGAGCCCCGAGGCGAAATCCGGCTCGCCGTCGCGGTCGCAGGGAATCGGCGCGCGCGAAAAGTAAAGCGCCCGCTCGTCCTTGTCCATGACGACCTTGACCACCGTGCGCGCCAGGAAATCCTCCTTGCGCACGAGCGGCGCGACGGCGGTGGCCATGTCCCACTTGGCGTCGAGCTTGAGTTTCAGGACCAGCGCGTCGATGAGCGCGGGGTCGATGAGCGGCTCGTCGCCCTGGATGTTCACGAGGATGTCGTCGTCCGCGAAATCGCCCGCGGCGCACGCAATCCGGTCCGTCCCGCTCGGCAGTTCGGAAGGCGTCATGACGGCGCGTCCGCCCTGGCGGGCGACCGCCTCGGCTATGCGTTCGTCGTCCGTCGCGACGAGGACTTCGTTCAGGCTTTGCGCCCGTTGGGCGGCCTCGACGACCCACGCCACCAGGGGCTTGCCCGCGAGCATCGCCAGCGGCTTGCCGGGGAAGCGGCTCGAGCCGAACCGGCTGGGGATAATGCCATATGTCTTCATGTGTTCTCCTTTTCTTCAACGTCCACACGCGCAAAAAAGAGCTCCTTCAGCTTGGGCAGGCGCCTTTCCTGCCGCGCGAGCGCCCACAGCAGGAAGCCGCGCTTCCTGTCGAAGCCGTAGTGGCTCGGGATGTCCGGCCTGAACGCCTCGAATTCGTCCCGGTGCATGGACAGGCACCACGCCATGGCGCGCGTGCGGTGCTCGAAGCCGTCGAAGAACCGCTGGGCGAGTTCCGCCATGGGGACGGCGTGCTTCTTCTGGAAGTTCTTCAGGGCGTGGGCGAAATGCGCGATGTAGAAGCTCGCCAGGCGCTGCAGGTTCTCCTCCGTGAACGACAGGTCGGGCCAGGCCATGCTGCCGCGGATGGAGCACGTCGCCACTTGCTTGGGCAGGATGCGCCCGGCGGCGATGTCGTAGCCGAACTCGTAAATCTCCTTGCCGACGTCGTACAGCGGCGAAGGCCCGCCGGACGCGTTCGCGTCGTACTTCTTCATCGCCATGTTCTGCGCCGCCGCGTCCCCCATGAGCGCGGCCAGCGCCAGGACGACCTCCTTTTCCTCCACGGACGCGTCGTCCGCCGAACGGAAGTAGTTCTCGGGTATGCCCGCGAGCGTCTCGCCCGGGCAGCGCGTGCGGATGTAGTAGTCGACCTCGCGCGTGCCGGACGAGAACCGCCGGCGCAGCATCTTGTAGAACGCGGCCAGCGACATGCCCAGCGCCCGGAAAAGCCCGATGCGCGCGAGCATGAAGCTCGAATAGCCCCGGGCGCTGTGCGCCAGGCTCTTGACGATCAGCCCTTTCTCGAGCGGACAGCGGTCCGACTTGAAGACGATTTCGCGCGTGCGCCCTTTCCCGACGGATACGCGCGTATCCTCGCGGATTTCGTAGATGTTCGCGTATTCGATCGACTCGTCCTTGGACATGAGCCCGCGCAAATTGGCGAAGATGATCTCGCTGCGCGCGTCGCAGCCGGGCTGGAAATAGGGCCGTCCCGCCTCGAACGTCGCCCCGGGAAGCGCCGTGCGCCGGTCGTCGAACGCCGCGGTCATGCCCTGGTTGGCCACGAGATACACCTCGCCCGTGATGCACATGTAGAGCGCGTCGGCGAAAACCGGGCTGTCCTCGTCGGCGTATTCACGCTTCGCCAATCGCGTCTCGAACTGCGTCGCCAGCGCGTCCGCCTCCGCCGCGATCGCGTCCGGCGCGATGCGTCCCAGCTCGATGGACTCCATCAGGCGTTCCATCTGCGGGATGATCGTCGTCTGCGCCTCGCCGCGGCGGATGCCGAAAAGCTCGATCTCGTGATGGCCCTGGTACTTCAGCAGGCGCGTGTAGGAGCAGCGGTTCCCTTCGTAGACGCTGACCATCTCCTTGAGTTCGCGTATGAACTCCGGCAAATCCGTGCGTGCGCGCGCCGCGAACTTCTTGAACTCCCCAAAGGACAGGAAATGGACGCCGCGCGCCGAGTGGTAGTAGGTCAGTTGCGTCGAAATGCGCTTGCGGGAGGCGGCGAGCGCCGTCCGGATCTCGTTGGCACCCCAGGCGAGCGCCTTCACGCGCCACTCCTGGCCGATATGGTGATAGTGCTCGATGGCCGCCTCCGTGCGGTCCGTCAGCACGACGTCGGTCAGGGTGAGGCCCGCCGGGCCCAGGAGCCAGGCGTCCGCGGCGAAAAGCGCCTTGGCCGGCACGTCGCGCTGCGCGACCTCCAATCGCCCTTCCACGACGTTCGCGCAGAGGATGCACTGCGACAGGACCTCGCTTCGCCGCGCGGGCGGCACATGCGAAAGCCCCCAGAAGCGTCCGTCCAGGAGCGGGAAGGCGGCCACGGCGTGGTTCCCCGTCGTCATCGTCAGCACATACCCGTCCGCGCCGCGCGCCAGGGCGTTTTTCGGCACGATCAGCACGCTGGGGCGGTCTTTCAGATGGCGGCTGACGGCGTGTTCGAAGATGTAGGTGTCCTCGCCGCTGTCCCACGCCTCGAAGATGCGCGTGCGCCCCATGGTCGCCGTCGTCACCCGCGCCGGGCGTTTGGAGCCCTGTCGCGGCACGCGGGAGAGGAGCATACGGATGGCGTCCGCCATGGTTCGGTCAGTCCTCGGGGGTGGAATGCGGTGCGTGCGCATGCGCGTGGGCATGCTTCATCTCGCGGGCGATGAGGTCTTCCGCCAAGGCGCCGAGGGCGTCCAGCCCCGCCTCGTCGGCGACGGCGAGGAGGTTCTCGAGCGCGGGCAGGACGTAGCGCAGGAAGTCCGTCTGGCCCACGCTCGCCAGGCGCCCGAAAGCCCCCAGCGCCTGCACGAGCCGTTCGGCGGCGGCGAAAGGCAGGGCCTTCACGGTCTCGGGACGCCCCGATTCCTTCGCGAAAAGCGCCGCGAGCGCCTGCCGGTCCTTTTCCGCCAGCTTCGCGTAGGGGTCGTACAGCAGCGAGGCCAGATCGTAGACGGCCGGCCCCAGCCGCATGCCCTGGAAGTCGATGAAGCGCATGTCGCCGTTCTTCCACAGGATGTTGGACGACTGGAAATCGCGGTGGACGAGCGCGCGCGGTTCGTTCTCGAGGACCTCGGCCATCTTCGCGAAATCCTTCTCGACCGCCGCGGGGCACGCCATCGCGTACCGCCGCCCCAGCAAATACGCCTTGAAAAGGTCCTGCTCCTGCCGCCAGAGTTCCGGACCGAAAGCCGGCTCGAGTTCGGGGAGGTCCGTGGCGGCGCCCAGCCGTCCGAACGCCGCGAGCGCCTCGACGACCGGCTTGTAGGCGGCCAGCGTGCCCACCCGCCGCGCCTGTTCGGCCAAATCCGTCGACCCGGCGTTCTCCAGGACGAGCATGTTGAGGTCCGGACGGTCCAGCAGCACGGCGGGAACCGGCATGCCCTTGGCCTCCAGCCACCGGGCGACCGTCGCGTACTTCGCGTTCTCCCGCCGCGTCCCGGCGTCGTACAGCACGATGATCGCGTCCCCCGCCTTGAAGAAGCACCGGTCGCTCCCCCGCGCGCCCAGGAAGCGGATGGGCTCGGGCAGGTTGAGCGCCTTGAGTGCCGCGGCGATTTGCGGCAGCGCGGCGAAATTGTTCGCCTCGCCCTGCGTGTTGACCTCCAGATAGCGCGGAATCGTCCCCGCGTCCGACCAGAGCAGGTCCTTGGGCTCGACCGCGATCACGAAATGTCCGTCCATCGTGGCGCGTTCGTAGGCCGCGACGATCGTCGAGAAGCCGCTCGGCTCGACATAGTCCAGGATGGACGCCTTCAGGAGCGCGATTCCGCAGTAGGTGCGCGTGCCGTCGTACCCCGCGTCCGGACTCTCCCAGCAGGTGACGATGTGCCGCGTGGGCTCGACCTCGATCGTCCGCGGCCCTTCCTTCGTCACGACCGCCAGCCCCACGACGTCCGGCCGCGCGAATTCCGTACCGTCCGCGAACCCGTCGAACCCGGCGAAGACGATGTCGCCGTTGACGAGGTAGAAGTCGTCCGCGCCGATCCAGTCCCGCAGCGGATTCAGCGCCCCGCCCGTGCCCAGGATCTCCGGCTCGTAGCTCGCGCGGCACCCGTTCGCCGCGCACCACGCCTCGATCTGTTCGTGCAGGTAGTGGCAGTTGACCGCGATTTCCTCCACGCCCCAGTCGCGCAGTTGCCGCACGACGTGCGCCAGCATGCTTTCCCCCCAGACGGGCAGGAGCGGTTTGGGCGTCGCGCACGTGAAGGGACGCAAGCGCGTCCCGAGACCCGCGGCGAGAACGACGGCTTTCTTGACGACCATGGGGCACCTTCCTTTCTTAGCGATAGACCGGGCGCGTGCGCGGCATGTGCACCTTGGGCTCTTCCAGATGGAGCGCGTACCACGCGTCCCCCAGGCCCGAATTCGAGAAATGCGCCACGCGGTTGTTCATCAGGCATTCGTGGTTGCGCTTGAGCGTCGCGTCGTCGCTGTTCTTGAGCGCCGCGGTCAGCGCGCGGAACGCCGCGTCGATTTCGCCGCGCTGCACGAGGATCCAGCTGTAGCAGCCGGCCAGCAGCGTGTTCTGGTTGTATTTCAGCCGGCGCACCTGCTTGTTGTAGAACTTCGTGATTTCCGCCAGCGGCGCGTTCGTCATCTGCATGCGCGCGAGCTTCATCGCCGCCGTGGTCGGCTCGACGATGAGCGCCTTGGGGAAGAGCGCGTCCACCTCCTTGAAGTCCTTGATCATCCAGCACAGCTGCAGGCGCGCCGTGGCGATCTGCCGCCCCATGAGCGGAACCCACGGGCGGAACCGGTCCAGCGCATGCGTCCGGGCGAGCGCCGCCTTGACGAAGACGCGCGTGTCGTCGGCGATTTCCTGCTGCGCCTGCTTGAGGCTCCCCGGCGGACGCATCTGCCAGCGCTGGATCTTCTGCTGCAGGGCCTTCTGGCCTTCCGTCAGCGCGTCCTGGACCTGCCCCATCGCCGCCATGACGCGCTTCTTGAGGACGCGCCCGACGGCGAACTGGAAGAGCCCGAAGGCGAGAAACCCGAAGAACGCGCACCACCCGATTCCCGCGTCCGCGGCGTAGCGCACGCCCCCGCCGACCAACGCGCCCAGTACAAGACCAATCGCAAATGTAAGCATTTCCTTCTCCTTTCCTTGGTCCCCGCCCTCAGTGGCGGAAGGACCGCTGTCCCGTGAAGACCATCGCGACGTTCGCCGCGTTGCAGCAGTCGATCACGTCCCAGTCGCGCAGCGCCCCGCCCGGCTGCACGATGGACGTAATCCCCTCGCGGATGCCGACTTCCGCCCCGTCGCGGAACGGGAAGAACGCGTCCGACACCATCGCGCACCCGGGCAGGCCGCCCTTTTCCGCGCGCGTGCGTTCCATGATCTCCGCCTGTTTCTTCGCGCCGTCCTCCTCGCCGAAGACGAGCCGCAGATCGTTGAACGGCTTGCCGTACGCCTCCCAGGCGATCCAGTCCGCATGCTTCGTGTACGCCTTGTCGCGCGCGATTTCCGCCACGCCCACGCGGTCCTGTTCGCCCGTGCCGATCCCGACGGTCGCCCCGTCCTTCACGTAGAGGACCGAGTTGGACGTCACGCCCGCCTCGACGAGCCAGCCGAAAACGAGATCCTCGTATTCCTGAACCGTCGGCAGGCGCTGGATCTGGTAGTCCTTGTAGGTGACCGCCCCCGTCGCCGGATCCGTCATCTTGCGGTGGCAGTAGGCGGGCATGAAGTCGCCGGGCTTGCGCGCGTTCGCGCAGAACGACGTCTGCACCACGATCCCCCCGTCGATGAGGCTCTTGAAGTCGACCACGTGCCGCGCCACGAAATCCGTCAGCCGCGCCATGTTGCGGATGCGGAAGACGCGCAGGTTCTTCTTCGTCGCGAAAACGTCCAGAACCCCCGGCGCGAAGTCCGGCGCCACGACGACCTCCGCGTAGTTCTGCACGATCAGCCGCGCCGTCTCCAGGTCGCAGTCCCGGTTCAGCGCGATCGCCCCGCCGAACGCCGCCAGCCGGTCCGCCTTGTTCGCGCGGTAGTACGCCTCCGCGAGCGTCGTCCCCGTCGCCACCCCGCACGGATTGTTGTGCTTGACGATGACGCAGGTGGGCTTCTCCATCAGATAGCGCAGGATGTTGAGCGCGTTGTCCGTGTCCGTCACGTTCGTCTTGCCCGGATGCTTCCCGCTCTGCAGAAGCTCGGGGACGGACGCCAGATACCGCCCCGGCTGCAGCATCTGCACGTCGCCCAGGACCAGGTTCCCGTCCGTCAGGCGGTAGAGCGCCGCCTCCTGGCCGGGATTCTCCCCGTAGCGCAGCCCCTTCTCCTGGCCGCCGATGTTCCAGGTCACTTTCTCGTAGTGCAGCGTCTGGCGCGTGTCGCCGTCGATGAACGAAATCTCCATGCGCGGCGCGAAATGATCCGCTTCGATGACCCGGTAGGCTTCCTTCAGGTCCTTCGGTGATGATACAATTCTTTCCATACTTCCTATAGTATACCATAATTTGGGCTTCTAGGGGTAATAAATTACGCAGGCAGGCCGCGCGGACAGGAAACCCCGCCCCTTCCCGCACAGACGCGCACCTCGTCTCGCCGGGACGGTGCCGCCCTCCCGCCGGACTTTCCGCTTTCCCCCGCGGCATTTTCCGCGGCGTTTCGCACCCAGTTTTTCATTTTAATTTTTCAGAAGCCATTTTTCGTCCGAAACGAAAAAATATTTTAGGCTGTTTTTCGCCCTGTTCCGCACCTTCTCCACGTCACGTCCGCGGCCGCCCGCGCCGGCGCACCGGTGCGCCGGTGCGCCGGTGCGCACGTCACGCGCTACTATAATACTGTGCACC
>ERZ808286.990-NODE-990-length-15562-cov-8.792352_pt1 | contig 15562 bp, 22 predicted proteins | sample MGYA00521276_ERZ808286 | MGnify/ENA primary metagenome ERZ808286 (study PRJEB31516, sample SAMN03275607) | gut metagenome | biome: mammalia-associated habitat; material: feces | host: Papio cynocephalus | place: Kenya | collected 2012-08-01 ... | reverse complement strand
AGGTAACGGTTAAAACTTTTTAACTATTTTTTCCCCCATTTTCCGACAGTCGGCTGATGTATACAACGTAGCACACAAACATGGACGCAAGGCGTTCACAGATTGTTTACAAAAAGGCAGTTGACATACTGCCGGTATTGTAGTATAATGAAAATACCAAATAGGAAAGAAGGTACAGTATGGACATTAACAAGCTCTTTGAGATAGCTGAATTGCAAGGCCACGCGCACGGTGCGGACGACGCACATGATTACGTTGTAATTGACCATTACGATTATTTCAGCGTAGCGACGTACGAGAAAGGGACTATCAACCGCACCGACTATTACCACGTACATAAGGAGAGGTAACAATATGATTAGACTTCATAAACACATGATTGTAAACCTTATTAATAAAGGTATCGTGCACACTGAAAGAGCCGTCTACACCTACGACGACAACGCGCACGTCATTTACAAGTGGGCAGGGCAGTTTGGAATCGACAGTAAGCCGGTACTGTTAGAAAAGAAGGTCGTTGACTTGTGGGCAATGTACGATGCAATCATCAAGAAGGGGGCTAACGTATGATTCAGTACATCAAAGTTTCTTGCTTGGAGTGGATTCTCGCAGAGCTGAAGCGGGGCAATGACCGCGTTGTATGGGGTGGATACCGGTATTATCTCCGGAGAGTGTACGAGTGCACCGGCCTGTATCGGTGTTCTGCAAACCAGAATCCCGTTCCTGAGTTTGACGAATTAGTTGCATGGTATGCCGTGGATGAGCTTTAAGGGGGTTTCAATTATGATGATGCATCGTTTCAACGTGTACGACATGGAAGAGGACAACATGGACAGACTGCACCGGCACTTTATGGAAGTGTTCGAGATGTTGGGTGTCATCGTCTCGCTCGTTTGGGCGGTCGTCGGTCTGGTCTTTTTCATTTATCTTATGAGCACGTTAGGGGGTTTGTTTTAATATGGTTGTATTCTTCATTCACGGTTTTTCAAACGGAGTTATCCACGCAAGCGCAAAGCGCTTCACTGATGGTGAGAATCTGGATAGGGCCTTGTACACACTGTATGAAGCGCTGAAGGGTAACGGCAAGACACCTAGCGTGACAGCCACAAAGAACGGCATTCGCGTCACGTACTTCAACTAAGGGGGTAACAACATGAAGAAGGCAAAGACTCAGACCGGTTTAATCAAGAGCAATCCGGATGCAAAGGCACGTGCACGCAAGACAACAACCAAGAAACGTAAGCAGGGCGGCAAAGGCCGCCCCTTTCAGTCTTATGGATGGGCCACATACGCACCGGGCAACAAAGCCCCTCAGCAGTACAAAGAGGATGAACTAAAAACAATCGTTACCAAGGCCGCTAAAGCGGCAAATCAGCGCTTGCGCACGCTGGAAAAGGAAGGACTTGCAAAAGACGCACCGGCCTATAAGTACGCGGCAAAACAGCTTGAGAAGGAGCGCCCCCGCTTCAAGGAGAGGACAGCAAAGATGACGCGGCAGGAGCTCAACAAGGAGTTTCTTAAACTCCGTGAGTTTATGATTAAGAAGACATCAACCGTCACCGGATACCGTGAAGCAGTTGAGAAGAAACTTCAGCGTGCGCGTGATATGGGTTTCACCGGTACTCCTGAGGAATTGTCTTTCCTGTTTGATAAGTACATGACGGAGAAGAATGAACGGCTATACGGCTCAGAAGTCATCTATCAAGCAATCACAAGCAATCAAATAGATAATCTCCAAGACATCGCGCAACAGTTTCAAGCACAGGTCGATGAAGACCGACGACAAGGCGCTATGATTTTGGAAATGCTACGTAGGAAAAGGAGAAAGTAATGCGGTTCAGTCAAGATACAATGGTATGCGAGACGCTGGGGGAGTTTATCCCCTTTTTGAGCGTTCCTTATGAGGTCAAGAGCAATAAGAAAATCTATCTTGACGTTACGGCTACTTTTGATATCGAGACTACCAACACCGACGACGACGGATTTGCATACTCATTCCAGACTTGTATAAATGGGGTCGTCGTAGTCCCTCGTTACTTTGAGGAGTGGGCAGAGATAATAGAGACCCTCTGTGACAAGTGGCGTGTCACTGAGAAACGCAGACTTGTTATCTACGTTCACAATCTGGGATATGAATACACGTACTTGATTCAAATGCTATGCAATCGCTGGGGCGATGCAAAGGCCCTGTATACCAAAAGTAGAAAACCCCTTACAATCGAGTTTTCAAACGGTATCGAGTTCAGGGATTCTCTTAAGCTGTTCCAGAAGTCTCTTGCAAGAGCAACAGAAGGGTGCAAGCATGAGAAGTTAAAGGGCGATTTGGATTATACCGTATATCGCACCCCAGACACACCCCTTGATGATAAAGAGTTTGCGTACTGCGTGAATGACGTTCTGGGATTGTTTGAAGCAATCGAACGGATGAAAAAGGAACATGGATTTAATCAGGCTACAATTCCGCTTACTAACACAGCCCTTGTAAAGCAGGAAGTCAACAAAAATCTTAACAAAGATAAAGGATACGAGAAAGTCAAGAACAATCTAGTTCTGAATAAGAACCAGACGTATCTTGCATATAAAGCGATGGCCGGTGGAGATACCCACGGAACGCGCTGGAAAGCTGGATACACGTTTAATAATTGCAATTCCTACGATTTCAAGAGTGCTCATCCGTCGCAACAACTTCTATGGAAGTTCCCTATGGGAAAGCCGTTTGACCTGCCCAAAGGGACGGCAGAAGAGGACATGAACGCGCTAATTGATGCGGAAATGGGGTGGATAGGTCTCATTCAAATTACTGGTCTAGCAATCAAAGACGGCTGTCCAGACCCCTGTATTTCTGAGTCAAAATGTCAGGATTATGAAAACATGGATGAGCTGGACAACGGCAGAGTTTTGAACGCTGACAGCGTAACAATTTTCTGCGACTCTAACGACTGGGAAAGAATCCGGGACGGATATACCTACGATACCATGACAGCACTTGACTCTTTCGGGTTCCGTCTTGCATATCTGCCGGATAGTTTCCGGAAAACGATTCTTGAGAAGTTTCGCATTAAGGAGACTATGAAGGGGTCTCCGGAATATGCATTCAGTAAAATTTGTGTCAACACAATTTACGGGGCAACAGCTCAGAAACAAATCCGTGATGAATACACTGCCGACATAGGGGACACAATCGAGTTTGAAAAAACCAGCTGGGAAAAAAGTTTAGATGATATGGACGATGGAAAGGTGACAAAGACGCAGACAAAGCGCAATACGTTTCCATTTCTCTGGGGTCTTTGGACAGCAAGCCTAACACGGTTAAAGCTTTGGCGTTTACTGAAAATCGTCGGTTGGGATAAGGTGATTTACTGGGATACTGACTCGTGCAAGTTTGAGGGTGAAAAAGTCCCCGCAGTCGATGAGTACAACGACGAAATCAAACGGCAGTGCATCGCACGTAAATGCGTTGTTGAGAAGAGCAACGGCAAAAGGGTCTATATCGGAGTCGCAGAGGATGAACACCCCCAAGCGCGGTTTGGCTATCAGGAATTCAGGTTTCTTCATGCTAAGTGCTACGCGGCCCGAAACTGTGATGGGGAGCTTGAAAGTACGATAGCAGGAGTTGGCAAGGCAGAGGGAGTAAAAGCCCTTAAAGACGACATCGACAATCTGAATGAGTTTCTTATTATTGAAGATGCAGGCGGGCAGATGCTCACATATCACGATGCACCGGTACATGAGCGCCACGATTTTAAACGGGCTACAGTTTCGGCATCGTGGATTGTCATGACTCCGCGTCGGTATGAGGTCAAGGGCATTACACCCGAAAATATTGATATAGAAAGGCTGGGTTAACATGAAAAACTTATCTGATTTTTTTCTTTATGGCAGGGGATTTCATGTTGCTTGCCCTGTTTACACTGGAATAAGAAGGCCCCCCGCCTAGGCGGGGGGCCTTCTTTTGTTCCACGTGGAACATTAGCCGGATTAAGTTTTGTCCTGCTGGTTGCTTACCACGTAGTAATAGGGGCTTACAACGGTTGGCTCACTGCCCATAATGAAATCGCAGAAAATCAGGCCGTTAAACTTGACAAGTTTAGTACCCTTGCCAAGCTGGACGGTTCCGTCAGGCGCGTACACTTTGAGAGTGTCGATTGCAGGGGGGACGGGTGGAACCTGATTAGTGTCAGCGATGTCTGTACCGATAAGGAACCGGATAGCACGACCACCGGTGGTAAGGGCGACACGAGTACCGATAGCGGCATATGTGCAAGCCGTAGTTTCTGGGTTGCTTCCCCAGTTAGCAATGCCGCTGACTTTGGAATTCAATGCGGCAGTGTTGGCGGCAATGCTTGCATCCTGTTCGGTATTTTTGTCGTCAAGTTCCTTAACCTTCTTGTCATACACCGTCTTAGCAACATAGTTGGCGAGACTGTTCTGAACCTGCTGTATGCTTCTGCTGATGGTATTCAGGATTCCAGCAAGCGTATAAACATTGGTGTCGGTAAAAGAAGTAGAGGTAAACCAGCGGTTATTATAAATAGTTTCCATAATGCCGCCAAAGAACTCACCGATGGAACCGAAACCATGAAGCAGATAGCCGTCAGTGGTAGCCGTTTTATCGATATCGGATTTGATTCCGGACAGGTCGCCCACGTTATCAGATACTACTTTAACCTCTGCTTTGGTAGCAAAGTTGGAGACGTCGGGGATAGCGCTTTTGTCGGCCTTGGTATCGAGTGCGGCAGTATTTGCGGCCACCTTATTTTCGATACTGGTGACGCAATCGCTGATAGTCTGGTTGGGGTGACCAGTAGTCCACGCACCTACGATATCATCCTGCCGTTTCTGGTCAGCGGCAAACTCCTTCTTAGTTACATGGTTGGCGCTTGCAGTTTCGAGTGCGGAGATTTTGCCGTCCTGCTCCGTGTCTTTGGCGTCGATACGGGCAATAGTTTTCTCGTACTCTTTCGGGTCGATAAGTTCCAGATGCTCCACCTTGTCGTCAACGGTCGCGATTGCAGTTTCCAGCTGGGTATCTTTCTGCTTGAGGTCTGTGATTTCTTGCGTATGGGTCTCAGTGGTAGTTTCCAGCTCAGAGATACGCCGTTCATGGTCAGACAGTTCGTCAGCGTGTTTTGCAAGCTCTTTGGCGTTTGCCGCGATAAGCTCCCCGTTTTTGAGTTCTGCCGCCTTCGCGCGGTTGACTTCCTCAGTCAACGCAGTGTTGGTGGCGTCAGTCTTGGTATCAAGAGCAGTGATACGGCCCTCTGCGGTCGTGGCGCGACTTTCCAGAGCGTCAAGCCGTCCATCCTGCTCCACGTCTTTCTGCTGGATATGGGCGATAGCGTCCGCGTTCTGGGCAATTTTTGCCTCATCCTCTGTGAGGTCTGCGCGGAGTCCGTCCGTGACAGAAGTCAGGCGTTCGATAGCGGTATGATTGTCAGTCGTTTCCTTATGGAGTACGGTTAGCTGTGCATCGTGGTCTTTCAGCTGTTCCGCGTGTTTGGCGAGTTCCTTGGAGTTAATAGCAATGTTTGCCGCGTTGTCCTGAATGTTCTTAGTATTCCGGGCAATGTCTGCGGTATTCTGGGCAATGCTTGCGGCCTGCGAGTCGTTCACGGTCTCGATAGCGTCAAGCCGTGCATCCTGCTCCCGGTCTTTTGCCTGAATCACAGAGATGTCGTTATCATTGCTGATAATCTGCCGCTGAAGATCGTCGTCCTTGGTTTGGAGTGCGGCAATGTCTTTTGTGGTCTGGGCCTGCTTTGCCTGCAAGTCGGAGATAGCAGATTCTGCATTGTCGGTACGCTCTGCAAGGGCATCGACTCTTGCAGTGTTCGCGGCAACAGTATTCTTCATTTCCGCGTTGTCTTTGTCATACTGGGTGATTTTCTCCCGGAACTCCTTATTATCGGATGCAAACCCGGTCACCTGAGTAGACAGGTCTTTCACCTGTTCCTTGTACTCTTCCACCTGTGCATTGTATGCACCGGTAAGAGCCCAGTACCGGGAGTTTGTAATCTCGATACCGGGAGGAACAGGGCACTTGGAAGTGTATGACTCGCCTTTATAGGTGACGATAGTCAGCGACTCGTACCCTTTTTCAATATCCCAGTCGATAGGGTCAGCGAACTTGGGGACGTACCGCGCGCCCACATACTGAGAGGGCCCACATCCCGGAGGGGGAGGCGGGGGCCGATGACCGGGACGGGGGCCGCAAGGGCCGCACTCGCCACCCGGAGCATATGGAGCCGGGTCGATGGGAAACGGACGGCAATTTTTATCGTGTGCCATAGTGTTGTCCTTTCTGTTCCATGTGGAACAATCAATAATAGCGAATAATCAGATGACCATAATCAGGCTCCGTGATATCTGCACCGGTATCGAACGTTAACCATTTCCAGTTAGCGGGGACATAGGCGCAGAAGCGCCCGGAGTCGGTTAGCCCAAACCACACAAAATGAACCATTTCATTCACCATCGCGGGGAGATTTTTGTCTGCCCACTCAATGAAACGGTCATCTTCAAAATCGCCCTTGTCCAGACGTTCGTTGATACAACGCTGTGCATCAGTGAGGGCCTTTGTGGCCTGATTCAGAGCGGAGATGTTGCCGCTGTTTGCATCCAGCCCCTTAGAGAGCTGGTCTACGAACGCCTGCAAGCTCTGAATCTGCCCGACCATCCATCGCAAATCGTACTGAAAAGGGTCTCCGGGTGTAGCGTAGGGGGGATATGGGTTGCAATTCATAGTTACTCCTTTCTGCTGATAAGACTTTCCAGATAGTTATCAGCCTGAATCGCTTCTTTAGTAAAGCTGTTGTTCTCCCACCATGCCCAGACAGCGGCCCCAACCGTGAAACCGGTAGAAATGAGCTGTTCAAGCTGTGCAGAGTCAACAGGAATCGGACTGTGTCCGGTAGCACTAAGAATCTGATTTGCAAGAGCGAGAATCAGAACAGCGGTTCTAGTCATGGTAGAAATCTTAATTTTATTCATACGCACTCACCCCCTTTCTAAGTTGCTTGACCTCTGTTTCTAAGTCTGCAATACGATGATTTGCAACTTTAAGTTGCTCCTCAAGAATCGGAACGCGAGAAAACAGTGTATTGTGCTCCCGGACTTCTCGCGTTAATTCGTCAAGCTTGGTATCCGTAACGGCCTGTGATTTGCCATTCGCGACTAGTACGCCTATTAGTGTTATGATACCTGTTGCAACTGCTCCGATTATCTCACCCATATTATAGTACCCCGTTTAATAACAGTCAAGACAAAACGTTCGGTGAAAATCATCTGCGATTTTAATATAAATGTCGAACAAAACGACAGCTCTCTCCGCTTCTATCATCTGTTGAGTAGTCGTGACACCTATGTTACCGGACTTAGTATATTCATGGGTAACGGTCACAGTTGTGTTCTCTTTGCCGGTCTCAAGAGACACTGAATGCTCGTTGTGCTTGTTGTCCTTTAACGATTCATCCCGTGAACGGTCATCATAATGGGTTTGCTTGGCGTTGCCGCCTGTGGTTTTGCCCTTGTCAGCGTGCTGGTCTTTTGCAATGGACTCCGCGCGAACATCGTCAACGGTTCCGTCTGAGCCTGCGGAGTGAGTATTTCCATGAGTATCCGACGTGGACAGGTCGCGAGACGTTCCAAAGGTGTGATTTTCGGTTTTCTGGGTCGTGTCTTGGTCGGTTGTTACACCCTGTGTAAAATCTGTGTTCTGGGTGGTGGTTTCGTGTTCTGTCCAGTTGGTTTTCTTTGTTTCATCTGAGTGGCCCTTTTCATCCGTGACAGTGTGTGTAGCCGTGTCCGGCTGGTATCCTGCTTCATTCTCTGCGGACAACTTGTTTTCGGTATCACTGACAGTATTCTTAGTCGTGTCGATTTGGTCAGTCATGGTCTCGTCGTGCTGAGTATCGCGAGTGCCTAGAACGGTTTGATGATTTGTAGTGTCGACCTGACTGTCAAGAGTGCCTTTGATATCTTCAGAGAAATCACGGGTCGTTTCACCCTCAGCAGTAGAAAGATTCTGTTCGCTGTAGTGACCGTCTTCTGTGTTCCATCCGTCGTGCACGGTCTTGCTGTGCTGAGTGGCATCGTCGGTTTTCCAGCCGTCCGTTGCTGTGTTTTCGTGATAGGCTCCATCTTCCGTATTCCACCCGCCTTTAGTGCTGTTTGCACTTGCCTTGTCGGTAGCTCCACCGTGGCTATGTGCATCGCTCTGCGTGCTGGTATCACGGTCTGTGGTCGTCGTATCCGTACTCTTTTCGGACATTTCAGTATTCCAGATAGGATTATAGCTTAGCTGAGTTGTCGCATAAAGCTTTGCCCAGATGGGGCAGTTCTGTTTGCTCCACCACAGAATTTCATTTTTCATAAAGTACGGGTCAGGATGGTACAAAGGCGCGAGACCATGCAGGCGACGGATAGCGCTGATAGCCTGCATTTTGTCCACTCCTAAGGGTACAATCATGTTTGCAAACAAGTCGGGGTCAAATGTCAACAGCGCTTCCAAATTTGCTCCGCTGTCCAGTTCATTCATCAGCGTTCCGTAATAAACCGGCATCGTCTTCACTCCCTTCTGTATCCTCAGTGGGTTCATTGATTTTAAATGTGATATTCAAGCCATACATTTTGTTTACCTCATCAAGTGATTTTTCAAGACAAATACGCCACACTTCACGACGGTTGAACGTCTCAGCGTCAGCGCTTTGGCTCTCGTTGACGTTCATGCGCTCTTTCTTGTCGGGCTGTACCTTAATACCAAGTTCCCGGTAAAAATCCATTAAAATGGTTCTACGAAATTCCATTAGCTCAGGCAGAATAAAATTTTTGGACAAATCACGGTCAATTTGCATGATAGGTAACTCATAGTTACCGCTGTCGCCGGTCTTGCCGTCCATCGGTCGTTTCAAGTCATTGTTAACGATGATAGCGGGCTCACCGTTTGCAAGGCGCTGAAAAAGCATTTCAAGACTGCGCTTTTGTTTGTCGTCTTTGGCAAAAGCACCATATGCGAAACGCGCATTTAATGCGCTCTGCCTAATTGCGACTTCTGCGTGTTGCATCTCGACCGCGTATTTGGTAATGATGTCCCAAACTCCGCGATAATCGGGAGTCAGTTTGATAACTCCGCACTCCGTGCCGATTTCAAGAGGTCGCCCAAAATTAAAAAACTGCGTTGTGATATTCATTCCACGTGGCTGATACTGTAATCCGTATCCGGTCGGCGTGCCGGGCTGGACAACTATGCCGTATTTCTTAGAATGAAATACAACTGCGTAACCCATCCGTAAAAGCTGGTAAAGAAACGCGTCGTAGTCCCATCCGATTTGACCAGAAGCGGCCTGTGGCAGGCCGTCAAACTCGATAATGGAGCGGCAACGCTGAAAAAACGAACGTTCCCAATAGTTGAGGGCATCAGTGGAAAAACTTTTAAGGAATGTTCCACATGGAACATTATCATAGTATCCATTGTAACACTGGTACATTTAAATCACCTCATTCGATAAATACGCCGGAATCCATCGCACGATTGATATATGCAATTTCATCCGGCTTTGCTCCCTCAGGCTGACAAGAAAAACCGCGTGTTTTGCAATAGCCTGTTGCCGGTGTTCCAACCTTCATGACGGGGTATCCGTACATCCCCTGATATCCTGCATCATCGATGGGTGGATAGTACAGAAGAGTTAACTTTGCTTCGGTCGGCAACAGAGTCTGAGATGCACCCGCAGTATAACCCACACTTTGCGTAATGGGAGTTATTGCTTCTCGTACTCCCTCAGCGGCCTGTGTAACTCCTGCCATAGCATTTCTCACTCCGTCCGCTTTGCCGATAATGCCCGGTGTGAGAACTGCCGCACCGATACCCCCGCCAAACTCAAGCGCTCCACCTACAATAGAAGTCGCTCCACTCACGGCTTTAATGGGGTCAATATTGCTTGAACCGATACCGTAGGGACTTGAAATATTCGTACTGCCCACAAAGCACGTATAATCCCCCGCGCTCACCTTAACCGTAACACTTCCATCAATTAGTGTTAAGCACCAATCAATATCAACAGTGACAGCGTTGTTACACTGGTCAACAGGAATACCGACCACTCCCACGTTAGGAACATACACCTGAATTTGGCAGTTAATGCGTTTCCAGTCGTCAGCCGGCCACGGAATCGGGATGGACGTTTTGACACACCGGTTATCACTCATAGAAACAATACGTCCAGTCACTGCCGTATCAAACCCGCCCAAGGTGATAGCGGTCTGCCGCCCTGCTCCATAGCGTCCGAAATCAATCGGTAGCCAATAACAGGAACGAATATTTTCAACCGCTGTAGAACCGAACACAAATTTATTCATAAACTCAGGGAGTGCTATTTTCCAGTCAACCATAGCCTTGGTTTCAACTTCCCAAAGTGCCGAAATGGTTTTCAGCAAGCTTTGCATGGTGCTCTGGTCAACAGCATACGTAGCAAGCCCGTCTTTGCCCACGCAAGAAAGCATATACACGCCTTTATCGGGGTCTAAGTTTCCGTCAGTGATATCCATTGACAGAGTGGATACTCTGGGCCGTCGTGCAACGTTCTGCCGTGCGTCTTGTAAACGGAATTCCGGGCCGCTTGCATCGCTGTTAAAACCGTATTCGATGAATGTTTTAGTTTTAAGAATCGTATCGCGGTACGTTGCAAGAGGGTCAAGACTCAAAGAAAACTGCCATATGTTCGCCCTCAGCGTGGTAATGTCATCAATCCAGTAAAAACTCTTAGTCTCTTCACAGTGGCAGTAATTCCACTGCGGGGAGATGTTAATACTGTTGATAGTACAGTATATTACCGGGTGTTCCATGCTGGTTGGTTTCTTGAAATCACATCGCTCCTCATCTTTCAGCACTCCATAATCAAACGCTTTGGTACTGTTGACGCGTTTTTCTACGTTACCAAAATGAAAATGATATCCGTGTTCAACACTGGGGGCCGGAACTGCTCCATTAAATGTGCCTGCCATAGTACACCTACCTTTCTATAAAATAACCCCGCCCCAAGGGGGCGGGGCATTTGGCTTACGGGGCAACAGGGTCAGCCATATAATACAGAATAGCGTTTTCCGTGGGGTCGAGTGTGTAGTTCATTTTCCAGTGGTGTTCGATGTTCCAGTATTCGCCACGGGTGTTAAATGGGGTCGTCCATACGTTATCCTTAAGGTAAGTGGTAGCCATAGCGCGACGGTCATACAGCAAACCCACAACATGACTAAGCTGGACACGTTTGCCGGTCTCAGCCTGCGCAGTGTTCACGTTGAACTGGGCCGGAGTGACATCGATAGCAAATCGATTATTGATGTTCTGCCAAAAGGTTACACCTTCATAGTTGCCAAAGGACAGATAGCCCGGCCCAAAGATAGCAGGATAAACCCATGCTTTGGCATCGTTGATAAGGGGCTGATACAGGAGTAGTTTCTGCTCACTCTTGGGAGTGTGCCGGAACAGATGCAGTGTGTTGCCGTTGTCATCGGTACAAATCGGAGTCAGATGGAACAATTCCGTGGACTCCTCAAGAAGAGCGGTATCTGTTTCCAGACGACTCACAAAGAATGAAAGAAACTCCTGAAGATGAGTCGTTAAAAGTTCATCCGTAGTGTAGGCCGTACCGCGTGCCGCATTGAAAGCCTCAGTCAGATTAACTTTACTTCCGGGTTTACCGGTGTTGTAGATAGCACCGATATAGTTCATGACACAAAGACGGTTTTCCATCTCTTTCCAGCGTGCAACGTCGTTCTGAATTTCAACGGTCAAACCCTGCATGAATGCGGAAAACTCCGACTCAGAACGGAATGCCGTATTCAGCTGGTCGTAAAAACGAGTGTAGGTCTGTACAAGAGTTTTCTGGTCACCATACCACATTTCGAGCGGATAACGTTTCTTGATTCTGTACATATCAAGACTGTTACCGTCAACGAGAATGTCAGGATTCTGGACTGTGTTGATAAAGTCGGTCTGGTCAAACTCGCCCGCAAAGAATGCGATTTTCCGCATATACAGGCCCCAGTCCTGAGTGCTCACTTCAATGGAAGTGAAACGACCGGAATAGGAGCGACTAGTAATAACAGTACGTGCGACCATGTTAGAAAGGGCCTGTAAAGTGCCCTCTTTGCTGGTCGCGAGACACATCTGCCCGACGTTGACAAAGGTAGATGTATCAACGGCAGTGATTGCACGCTGTCCCGTAACGTCCTGCAAAACCGCGTTTACAATCGTGTAAACGTCCCTAGGCCGGAAAACATCGGCCTTTGCAAGGGTTGGCATATTGTTCTTAGATTTGGTCGGCATGGTTTACTTTTCTCCTTTCAAGAAATCTGGGCCTTTATCCGGTGCAGGCGGGGTAATAGCGGCAAGAATGATATCATCGACAGACTGCGCAGAGGGCTCAGCGCCAATGGCTCCGGCTGTCGGAACTGTGAGATTGTCCAGCTTGGCAGTGATAACCGCGAGACTCTGCGCAAGCGCTCCAAAATCCGGTGCGGCAGGCGCTCCGGTAGGTGCGGTAGTGGCAACAACTTCGGACGGGGTAGCGTCAGCAGGCGGGGCAGGCGCTCCGGTCTTAAGCGCGGCTTTTGGTGCGGTCGACTGAAGTGCAGAATTGCCACCCAGAAGAGCCGCGATTTCGGTCTTGCTATAGCCTGCCTTTGCAAGCATAAGCACATCATCAAGTTTCATTAATAAGCTCCTTTCCACCGGCTCTTGCCGGTTCTAACATCAACGTGCGTGAATGTGCGATAAATACCGATACCGCCTGATGCGCCCAAGAAGCATTCCGCAATGTCAGCCACTTTCTGAGGGGTAATACCTTCAATCCATATGTCAGCGGCCTTTCCTTCACAGTGCTGAGATTTTGGAGATGCATTTTTGATAGTGGCGTTGTACTGCTTGGAACGATACCCGCTATTTACGTGTACCGGTTTACCGGTAAAGCGCCTGATGTTTTCCAGCAAGTCCAAGAGCCTATTATCTATCATGACCGTATCAGACGGGTCAGCCTTAGAATGAAACTCCCTCACCTTAAAGTGGGGGGATACAGATTTGTTTCCATCTGTCCTATATGAGTAAAGAAGCATATTGTGCCCTCTCTTTCTTGTAAAGCGGGGGTATGCAAGATAAGAAAGCTACTCCACGCCCTTCCGGGACGCTTATCTTTTGGAGTCCCCCGCACACTTATAATAGTATCATTCTTCTTTCATGTCAAGATATTCTCGTATTTTAATCAGGGTGGGAACATCTGCACACCAAACTTGACCCAAAATAAACATCATTCCGAAATATGGATGAGCTAATCTAAAAGTGTTGCGCCCGGCCTGTGTATTTGGGTAGATTTCATGTGATTGATGCGGAGACTTGCACAGATAATAGTGCGTATTATCGTACTCATAACAATACATATCGCCTATTTTGAACTGCGGTTTCATGCCCTTTAAACTCATCGGGTGGACTGCTTCAAGATTATTGTAACTAAACTTATTTTCCATTGCCATTTGATAAAACTTAGAATCCTTGTTTTTCATCATATGTTTCATGAACGCAGTTTGCGCGCGTTTTTCGCTGACTCGCTGAGACTTTGGCATACACAGAAAAACCCCGCTATCGGTCAACGTCCATTCTTTACCAGCCCTTGCCATTTTAGCAATCTCATCGACTATGCCTAATTCAACAAGCACCGGTGATGTGATATCGAACGCATTAGCAAGTAGCCACATTCGGAGTGGGGACTTTCCTGCAAGTTCCCTGTTGCCGTTGATGGTAACATACGCGTTTAAAAGTGCATCGCCCTCAGCCTTGCGTTTCACAACTATCTTCTCAGGGATGAACTCATCATAAACCACATCGTGAAATGCAGAGCCGTTGAAACCACGAATATTTGCAATGCTAGGAAGTGTCATCCCTATACCATATTTTTTGAGACAGTTCTTTGGTTTGCCGTTCTCATATTCGTACTTGCCTATCGTGTATGTTACTTTGCCACTCTTGACAATATCAACGTCAAACCCTTCTTGCTTAAGAGGTAAGAACGGGTTTAGCTGAGGGTCAGACGTAATAGCGTCAAACTCCGTTGTGGTACGACGCAAGTACAGAAATGGTTTATCGTTAGTCAGCTCATATAACAAAGTGCCGTAAGTCTTGCCGACTTGACGTTTACCTATGATAATATTGCACCATGCCCCTAACGCAGAAATGGCTGGGATATTAACCCAGCCACTCTCTGTATAAAGGTCAAGCGCAATTTCTTCACGCTTGTTGCCCATATCACTTTACCTCATGCCGGGTTTTCCAGTCCACCGTTTCACCCACCTGAACCGCGTTATCACAAACTGCCTGAATTACCCTCTCAGTGTCGCCCTCACTGAGGAAAACTCCGCACATATCAATCCACTTATCACCCTTGTTGGTTTTGACCTGAGGGACACTCAGAAACGGGCCGCGTTTGCCTGCAACAACTTTCATGTTGTAAATAACAAAGCCCGGAATGCCAAACGTAAAAGCGATGACCTTATCGGAGAGATACCGGCATCCGGAGACGGTCGCACCGGTGATATTCAGGGTAGGACGGTTGTCAGATTTGTTGGTGTTACGATAAAAGTCGATAGCCATAGTAGATGATTCCTTTCTTATTTAGTGGTGTTAACTTTAATAGCGGTCAAAAGGTCTCTGCATTCGTAAAGGAGTTCGTTGGTCTTGGCGATTGCTTCATTCTGCTTCTTAAGCAGTTCTACAAGCTCAGCAAGCTTGTTATTGATATCCTGCATCGTCTTCCACCCCCTTCAACCGAAAATCCAACGGCTTAGGAACTGCTTTCCTACGGGGTCAGCGTTGGCGGGGTAAAGGGCAGAGGGTTTAAGATGGTCGTTGTAGATGGTGCAGATAAGATGATTCTGGGCTTTTAACTCCGCTTCAACCTGTGTCATACTCTTACCATCAAAGTAACAGGAGTTGAAAGCGGGGCTATACGGAAAGCCGTGACGTGCACCTTCTTCAAAGACCGTAATCGGAACCGGGTCGAACCGTCCCACGCCTGCAACGATGTTGGCAAGATTTTCATCTTTGTCGTAAACAAGACCGAAAATGTTCTGTGCCGCGTCCTCATAGAAGAGAACATATGACACATTAGCAGGATTGCAACAATCCTTGGTGCAAGTCTCAGGCATCGTTTACATCTCCCTTCTCATCGTCGCTCCATCCGGTAGGCTCAAGATGGGATGTTTCATCGTTGAACAGAAGATGGGGTCTCATGACTGCGGCAAACTCCGCACGGACATTCTCACCAGTCAGGTCGAGAATGTCAACATCAACGGCCTTGCTTCCGTGCTTGGTGCCGACAGTCTTGAACCCATCAGCCTTTGCAAGCTCAATGCAGGAACGTGCATTGTTTGCATCCAGAAACAGCAAGTCGTACACCTTGCGATTCTTCACAGCGGTAAGCATAACATACTTAGTAGTGACTTTCATGTGATTTCTCCTTTGTTTATATAGGTCTTGAGTTGCTCTTGCTTCTCATAGTTTTAGTATACTCCTTGCAAG
>ERZ808286.986-NODE-986-length-15589-cov-4.769602_pt1 | contig 15589 bp, 13 predicted proteins | sample MGYA00521276_ERZ808286 | MGnify/ENA primary metagenome ERZ808286 (study PRJEB31516, sample SAMN03275607) | gut metagenome | biome: mammalia-associated habitat; material: feces | host: Papio cynocephalus | place: Kenya | collected 2012-08-01 ... | reverse complement strand
ATTAATTCGTAAGTTGATATTAATGTAGGGGCACGAAAAAAACTGTGTAAACTGTATATGTGTATACTGTACATGTGTAAACTATATATATGTATACTGTGATATTGATATATTGCTTCCGACATGCGGGGAATGCTGATATGCTACATCCCATATGCTGTTACATATTCCAATATATATTAAATACATTATAATTTCTTAATATTGATGAACTTCTTCTACAGAAAACTCAATCGTATTAAAAATTTTCCTAACTTTGCATCGCAAAAGAAATAGATGAAATCTTAACGAAGATTTCTTATGAGTGTAATATGTAATAAAAGTTATGATATTATGAAGTTACATGTATTAAGTGTTGCAATGGCGTTTGCCGCCTTGTCATGTGTTCCGGCGATGGGACAGGAAAAAGTTGTGCCAATCAAGTATGGCAATATGGATCATTGGGTGGTCAGAAACATCAAGGAGTCTGGCATCATCGGTGGTCATCAAAAAACAGTTTATGCAGTTGGTCCTAGCATGACCATCAATGGCAACGTTCCCTATACCAACAAGGGCGGTTCGCCTTGGGGCTCATCTAATGTCTTGGCGCATGTGTCGGGCATATACAAGACTAATAACTCCGTGTTCAGAGAACAGCGTGGCAGTGGCTACTGCGCCAAGCTGGTTACCCATATAGAGAAGGTGAAGGTGCTCGGACTCATCAACATCAAGGTCTTGGCAGCAGGTTCGCTCTTCCTTGGTAACGTGCGCGAGCCTATCACGGGCACGAAGGACGGTCCGAAGGCCATCAACTGGGGCATTCCTTTCACGGCTCGTCCAAAGGCCGTGAGATATGACTATAAGACCCTCTTGAGCAACAGTCCTACCCGCATCAAGCAGAATGGTTTCAGCGGTGCTTCCACCGTGGCTGGTCACGACTATGCCGTGACGGTACTCTACCTGCAGAAACGGCACGAGGATGCCAAGGGCAACATAACAGCGAAACGAGTGGGCACTATGGTCGTGAAGTATGGCAAGAGCAGCAACGGATGGGTTAACAACGCCACCTACACCATCCATTATGGTGACATCCGCCACATGGCTGGCTATGATGCCTCGCTCATGGGGCTGCGCTCCACCGACTATGCCCGCAACAGCCATGGCAAGAGCGTGCCTGTCAAGGAGGTAGGATGGGCTTCTGCCAATGAGACTCCTACACATCTCGTGCTTCAGTTCTCTTCTTCTCATGGCGGTGCTTATATCGGAACTCCAGGCAATACATTCTGGATAGACAATGTGGCTTTGGTTTACTAAGACCAAAGTCATGTGATATTGGGAACATCAATTATTTGAACTTTATAATTCTGACTCATGAAGCAGATACTGACAACAATACTTATTTCATTGATGGCATTGGGCAGCTATGCCTCTGAGCCACAAGTGCAGGACTCTGCGGTTGTGGAGAAACCAACCATGGCAGCCTTCAAGGATTCGGCATCTTCTGCCAAAGAACAGGCTTCTCTGGTCAAGAAATCGTGGATGACCCGATTCCTCGACTATTTCAACGATGCCAATAAGAACAAGAAACACAAGCGTTTCGATTTCAGCGTGATAGGCGGTCCGCATTATGCCACCGATACCAAGCTGGGCATCGGACTGGTGGCGGCAGGTCTCTATCGCACCGACCCAACAGACAGCATCCTGCCGCCTTCCAACGTGTCGCTCTTTGGCGATGTGAGCACGGTGGGATTCTATCTCTTGGGCATTCGTGGCAACCACATATTTCCAAAGGGTAAGTATCGTGCCGACTATACGCTCTATTTCTATTCGTTCCCTTGCAAGTTCTGGGGAATGGGCTACGACATGGGCGACGACTCCAGCAACGAGAGCAAGATGAAGCGATGGCAGGCACAGATGGAGGGGAGTTTCCTCTTCCGACTTGCCGAGGGCTTCTATGTGGGACCGATGACCAGCTACGACTACGTGATAGGCAAGGACATCGACCGCCCCGAATTGCTCGTTGGCATGGACCGACATACTTGGAATGTGGGCGTGGGCTTGTCGGTGATGTATGATACGCGCGACAACCTGACCAATCCTCATCGTGGAATTTATCTCAATGTGAAGCAGATGTTTCGTCCTCGATTCATGGGCAACGACTATGCCTTCAGCACCACCGAGTTTCGATTTGATGCCTACCAGCGCCCTTGGAAGGGAGCTATTCTGGCAGAGGATGTGCGCACGAAGTTCAACTTTGGCAATCCATCTTGGGCTATGATGTCGCTCTTGGGCAATTCCAACACGATGCGTGGTTACTACGAGGGACGCTATCGAGACAAGCACAAGATGGAGGCTCAGGTAGAGTTGCGCCAACATGTATGGAAGCGCAATGGCATCGTGGTATGGGCAGGAGTGGGAACGGTGTTCCCCAAGTTCTCAGCTTTGCGAAGCAAACATATCCTGCCCAATGTAGGCTTGGGCTATCGCTGGGAGTTCAAGAAGAATGTCAACGTTCGACTCGACTATGGTTTTGGCAAGTCGGGGCAGTCTGGCTTTCTGTTTAACATCAATGAGGCGTTTTAAGCGAATGCTGTCATGAATGATAAAATACAGTCATGAATCGTTTGGGAATATATAAAATACAGTCATGAATCGTTTGGATAATATATATAATAAGGTGATGTCTGGGCAATTTCTCTATTGGTATGCAGTGATAGCCCTGCTGTTGCCCAACCTAGCCCTCTGTTACACCGAAGGCTTGTCGTCTTGGTCTTGCGGAGCCAATGTGCTCTTGCCCTTGGCGGCCTATATGTTGTTTCTGTCGATAGCCAAGCGTCCGGGCAAGATGATTTGGTGGTCGTTTATTTTGATATTCTTTGCGGCATTCCAGCTGGTCTTGCTCTATCTGTTTGGCACAGGTGTGATAGCCGTGGATATGTTTCTCAATTTGGTGACGACCAATCCTGGAGAAGCGATGGAACTGCTCGACAATCTGGTGCCTGCCGTGGTGGGCGTCTTCGTGATTTACCTGCCATTGCTCATCCTCGGTGTTGCCAATATCTGTAGGAAAGATAGAGGCAAGTCATCGGATGGGAGTGCCTGTGGGGTGAAGCAGAACTTCCAAAAAGGAAGAGCTTGGGAGCTGAAGCGTGGATTTCAGAATGTGGTGCGCAGATGGGCTCTCAGCATAGGCGCAGTAGGCTTGTTGAGCTTGCTGGCTTGTTATGTGGCTGTGGGGAGATACCGCATGAGCGACCAGCTCTATCCGGTGAATGTATGCTACAATCTCTATCTCGCCTTCGAGCGCAACGCAGCATCGGAGAACTACAAGGAGGCTAGTAGAAACTTCAAGTTTGATGCCCGGAGCGAACATCCTGCCGATGCCCCCGAGATATACGTGATGGTGGTGGGAGAGACCGCCCGTGCCCACGATTTCAGCCTCTATGGTTACAATCGAGACACCAATCCTTTGCTGTCGAAGACGGATGGCATCACGGCGTTCACCGATGCCATGACGCAGAGCAACACCACCCACAAGAGTGTCCCGATGCTCCTCTCGGCTGCTTCGGCCGAGGATTTCGAGCGTCTCTTCCATGAGAAAGGCATCTTGGCAGCATTCCGTGAGGCGGGATTCCATACGGTGTTCCTCAGCAACCAACTGCCCAATCACTCGTTTATCGACTTCCTAGGCGAACAGGCTGACGAACATTATTTCTTGAAGGAGCAAAACCCAAAGCAGAATCATTACGATTCCGATTTGCTGAGTAAGTTGGACGAGATTTTTCCGAAGGCTGATGCTGCGTCGAAAGCCTGCCGTCGATACAGAAAGCTCTTCATCGTACTCCACACCTACGGCTCCCATTTCAACTATCAGGAGCGCTATCCTCATAGCTTTGCCTATTTCAAGCCCGACCAAAAGAGCGAGGCGAAACCTGAGAACAGGAGAGACCTGCTGAATGCCTACGACAACACCATTCGATACACCGACTATGTGTTGCATGGCATCATCGAGCGACTGCAAAAGTGGGAGTCAATCCAAGGGAAGTTGTCCTCAGCGCAAAGGCTTTCCACAGCATATGGAGCAAAGGCAGCGATGCTCTACACCAGCGACCATGGCGAGAATATCTTCGACGATCGTCGCCACCTCTTCCTCCATGCTTCGCCGAAAGCATCTGATTATGAGCTTCATGTTCCTCTCATCGTCTGGACATCCCAGTCGTATGCGAAGGCGTACCCACAGGTGGAGTCTGCCCTCAAGCAGAATCGCACCAAGCAAGTGCAGACCAGTCTCTCAGCCTTCCATACGATGCTGGACCTGGGAGGTGTCAAGACTCGCTATCGCCAGGATGTCCACTCCGTGGCGAGTTCGCAGTATCGGCCTACCAAGCTGCTCTATCTCGATGACCACGACGAGGCGATACCTCAGGATGAGGCAAAATATTGATTAGAAATGAATATAAAATAAGAAAGAGTTTTTGCAAATATCATTTATTTGCAAAAACTCTTTGTCGTATCTATAATTTACTGTATCTTTGCACTCGGATTTAGAAAATAATAAAAATACAGTTGTTATGGAACCAACTCGAAAAATTGAAAAGGTAAGTCTGCGAAATCTTCGCATGGAGGATTATGACCAATTGGCCAAGTCATTCAAGCGTATTTATGCCGACTCTGATGTGTTCTGGACAAAAGCCCAGATTAAGAAACTCATTACTATCTTCCCCGAAGGTCAGGTGGTTATCATTGTGGATGACAAGATTGTGGGCTGTGCGCTCTCCATCATAGTCAACTACAACATGGTGAAAGGCGACCACACCTATGCCCAAGTTACAGGCAACGAGACCTTCAATACACACGATCCAAATGGCAATATTCTCTATGGTATCGAGGTCTTCATCCACCCCGACTATCGTGGACTGCGATTGGCCCGCCGTATGTACGAGTATCGCAAGGAACTCTGCGAGAAGCTCAACTTGAAGGCCATCATGTTTGGCGGCCGTATTCCAAACTATCATAAGTATGCCGACAAGATGCGTCCTAAGGAGTATATCGAGCACGTGAGAAATCGTGAGATCTACGACCCGGTGCTTACCTTCCAGTTGTCTAATGATTTCCACGTGCGCCGTGTCATCCGCAACTACTTGCCAAGCGACGAAGAGAGCGAACACTGCGCAACCCTCCTGCAGTGGGATAACATCTACTATCAGCCACCTACGGACTCTTATGTGGACCGCAAGCCAACCGTTCGCATCGGTATGGTGCAGTGGCAGATGCGTCCTTACGCCTCGGTGGATGAGCTCTTCGAGCAGGTGGAGTTCTTTGTCGATTCTGTGAGCGACTACAAGAGCGACTTCATCCTCTTCCCAGAATACTTCAATGCTCCATTGATGGCGAAGTTCAACGACCTCGGCGAGGCGCAGAGCATCCGCAAGATGGCGCAGTATACCGAGGAGATTCGTGACCGCTTCCGTGAACTTGCCATCAGCTATAACATCAACATCATCACGGGCAGTATGCCATACTTGAAAGACGATTCGCTCTACAACGTAGGCTTCCTTTGCCGTAGGGATGGTAGCGTGGATATGTACGAGAAGATTCATGTTACTCCTGACGAGCAGAAATGCTGGGGATTGAGCGGCGGTAGCCATATCCAGACTTTCGACACCGACTGTGGTAAGATTGGTATCGTCATCTGCTACGATGTGGAGTTCCCTGAGCTCTCTCGCTTGATGGCTGAGGACGGTATGCAGATCCTCTTCGTGCCATTCATGACCGATACGCAGAATGCTTACCAGCGAGTGAGAGTCTGCGCCCAGGCTCGTGCCATCGAGAACGAGTGCTATGTGGCTATTGCTGGTAGTGTGGGCAACTTGCCACGTGTTCATAATATGGATATCCAGTATGCGCAGAGTGCCGTGTTCACCCCTTGCGACTTCGCATTCCCTAGCGATGGCAAGCGTTCGGAGGCTACGGCAAATACCGAGATGATTCTCGTGAGCGATGTGGACTTGAATCTCTTGAACGAGCTCCATACGTATGGTGCCGTACGAAATCTTCGCGACCGCCGCAAAGATTTGTACGAGTTGAAACAGAAGAAATAGAATATAATAATGTATAAGATAGAAATCTCGGAGCGCACGCTCCATTTCAAACAACCGGCTGGTACGTCTCGTGGTGTTTATACCACGAGACATAGCTATTATTTGACGCTTACATCCCCCGAAATGCCGGGAGTGGAGGGAGTGGGAGAGTGCGCTACGCTCCCAGACCTCAGTTGCGATGCCAAGCCGGAATACGAGGTGACGCTCCGACAGGTTTGCCAGATGGTGGAGCAGATGGGACGCATCCCTTATGACGTGATTCGTGCCTATCCTAGCATCACCTTCGGATTGGAGACGGCTTTCGCTTCTTTCTTTCAAGCAGCGAAAAAAATTCTTTCTTCCGAAAGTCCTTCTTCCGATATTTCTGGTTTGGAACTTTTGAAAAAAGTGGGAGTTTCTGTTCCGATGGGAATGGAGAACCTCGCCACTCTCTTCGACTCTCCTTTCGCTCGTGGCGAGGAGGGTATCACCATCAATGGCTTGGTATGGATGGGAACTTACGAGGAGATGTTGGCTCGACTGGAGGAAAAGCTCCAGGCAGGCTTCCACTGTGTGAAGCTGAAAATCGGTGCCATCGACTTCTTCAAGGAACTCGACCTTGTGAAGCGCATCCGTGAGGTGTATGGCAAGGAACAGGTGGAACTCAGGGTGGATGCCAATGGTGGCTTCTCGCCCGAGAATGCGATGAGCCGACTGGAAGCTTTGGCGAAATACGACATCCATTCGATAGAGCAGCCCATCAAGCAGCACCAATGGCCAATGATGGCAAAACTTTGTCGTGAAACGCCATTGCCTATCGCCCTCGACGAGGAGTTGATAGGTGTGAACGTACGCTCGATGAAGGAGGCGTTGCTCGATACCATCCACCCACAGTACATCATCTTGAAGCCTTCGCTCCATGGCGGCATCTATGGTTGCAATGAGTGGATAGAACTCGCCAAGCAGCGAGGCATCGGCAGTTGGATAACCTCAGCTTTGGAGAGCAACATCGGCTTGAATGCCATCGCCCATTTTGCAGTCAAGGAATATGGTCCGAACGTACAGATGCCGCAGGGCTTGGGCACAGGCCAGCTTTTCACCGACAACATCCCCATGTCTTTGGAGATTCGCGGAGATAAACTTTGGATTAAGAAAAAATCCGACCTGTACGGTTGACACGGGCTGAAAGCCCAAAAGCACCTAGCCCAGGGCAACGCCCTGGGTAGATTTCGGGGAATAAATGCGCCCTGTAAGGGCAAAAGCATAAAATCCCCTATAATAACGCTTTTGCCCTTTCAGGGCGAAATTCTTGCATACATATTACCTAGGGCGTTGCCCTAGGCTAGGTGCTTCTGCCCTTTCGGGGCGTATTGGAATATTCCAACCATACAGGTGAAATAATTCTTCATCTCCAGTAGTTTCGGCGGATTTGCAATCCGCCGTTGTTTGGGTAACTATTGCGGATTTGTAATCCGCCGTTGTTTGGGTAACTATTGCGGATTTGTAATCCGCTAAGCAAGCTATAATTATAATGACATTAGAAGAATTTTTGTCCGAATGGAACAATGACAGCGACCGGGTACTGGTGCATACCAGTGGCTCCACGGGCAAGCCGAAACCGATGATGGTGGAGAAGAAGCGTATGCTCAACTCCGCCCGCATCACTTGCGATTTCTTGGGCTTGAAGCCCGGCGATACGGCTCTGCTCTGTATGTCGCTCGATTATATTGCTGGCAAGATGGTGGTGGTGAGAAGCATCGAACGCCATCTCCAGCTGATAGCCGTGCATCCTAGCGGTCATCCTCTCAAGGATATTGCCGACAATCAGGAGATTACTTTCGCCGCCATGGTGCCGATGCAAGTATACAATACCTTGCAGGTGCCCGAGGAGCGAGAGTGTCTCTGCCATATCAAGCATCTCATTATTGGTGGCGGGGCCATCGACGAAGCACTCGACAAGCAGTTGAAAGCCCTCCCTGGCGACATCGCCATCTGGAGCACCTATGGTATGACCGAAACTCTCTCGCACATCGCCCTGCGTCGTATCAACGGCAAGGAGGCGAGCGATTGGTATACGCCTTTTGATAGCGTTAAGATAAGTCAGACGGAGGAGGGGTGCCTGGTGATAGATGCCCCCTTGGTTTGCGACAAGCCTTTGGTGACGAACGACATCGTGGAGATAAAAGAGAAGGAATGTAATCCATCGTCTCCTTCTTATATATATAATAAGGTGGGGAATGCTGGGCTTCGTTTTCGCATCAAGGGCCGAAAGGACAATGTCATCTGCAGCGGTGGCATCAAGATACAAATCGAAGAAGTGGAAGCCTTGTTGAAGCCCTATCTCGACAAGCCCTTCATGCTGGCAAAGAAAAAGAACGAGAAGTTTGGGGAAATCGAAGTCTTGTTGACCGAAGACGAGGATATTAAAAAAGTAGAGGCGACTGTTCGCCGCCTCTTATCTGATGATTCTGTAAAAGATTCTATCCATGGTGATTCTCTAGCAAAAGATTCTGCTAAGAAATATTGGATTCCTAGGGAATACATGCATGTGGAGCACCTGCCTTTCACCGAGACGGGCAAGCCGAAACGTTCTATCCTTCTCTGAAGAAATCGAGCGCTTCCTTGATTTCCTCGGTGGTAGCCGTCTGGTTGATTCTAATGTCTCCGATGCCACCAAGCATGGTGAAGTTGATGATGCCATTCTGGTTCTTCTTGTCATGGTGCATCAGATCGATGAGCTCGTCGTAGTCATCGCAAGTAATGTTGAGCGTGCCGTAATGTTCCTTGATGAAATTGACGGTTTGGCGCATCTTCTCTGTAGGGAAACCGCATTTAGCAACGCTCAGGTAAAGCTCTGGTATCAAGCCGAATGCCACTGCATATCCATGCAGGATAGGCTTGCGCTTCAACGCCCAGCTCTCGAAGGCATGACCGAAGGTATGGCCTAGGTTGAGCGCCTTGCGAATGTCAAGCTCGTGAGGGTCTTGCTCCACGATGCGCTCCTTCACCTTCACGCTGTCGCCCACCATGCGTTGCAGTTGCTTTAGGTCTGGCTTGTCGAGGTCGAAACTTACCAGTTCCTCCCACATGCTCTCAGTGGAAATCAAGCCGTGCTTCAGCATCTCGGCATAACCCGAGCAGATGTTGTCGGCATCGAGTGTCTTGAGAAACTCGGTGTCTAGGATGACGAACTTGGAGTCGTTGAACACGCCCACCTCGTTCTTCAATCCCCCGAAATTGATGCCCGTCTTTCCACCCACGGATGCGTCAACCATGGCGAGCAGGGTGGTAGGGATGTTGATGAAGTTGATGCCACGCTTGAAGGTGGAAGCGGCGAAACCGCCCAGATCGGTCACCATGCCACCACCCAGGTTGATGAGGCAAGAGTGGCGAGAAGCTCCACCTTGTTGCAGCCCCTTCCATACCATCATGAGGCTCTCGATGTCCTTATGGGTATCGGTGGCGGGGATGGTGATAGGCTGGGCTTTTCTCAGGCAGTAGAACTGCTTGAGCACAGGAATGCATTTCTCACGTGTAGTCTCGTCGGTGAGCACAAACAGCTTGTCGTGCTCACATTCTGCGAGGGCGCTTACCAATTCGCCCTCCAGATGGGTTGATATGATTACTCTTTGACTCATAATTTGCAAAACTTTTCTGCAAAGGTACGGTAAAATGAAGACATAACAAAAAAATAGGGATGTTTTTTCGTATTTTTATATCATTATTGATTAAACCTTGATGCCTTTGAGGCGTCAAAACAAGCAGATTGGCATTATCGACATAAAAATAAATCAAAAGAAAAAAGAAAATAATAACAACATAAATCATAATGAAAAAATCAATTCTAACGATGCTTTTGTTGCTCGTGACAATGGCATCCCTGGCTCAAGAGAGATTGATTAGCGGTGCCATTACCGACCGCGACACCAAGGATCCCGTAGAGCAGGTAACGATTCAACTACTCAAATCGGACAGCACCTATGTTTCGGGTGCCATCAGCGACGAGCGAGGACTCTTCCGCATCGCCGCTCCTCAAAACGGCAAATACCTGCTCAAGATTACGAGTGTGGGGTATAAGCCGACCGTGAAGCGCATCGAGATTGCCGAAGACAAGAACCTGGCCCTAGGCAAGGTTATCATCGGCGCAGATGCCATCATGCTGAAAGGTGCCGTGGTGACAGCCATGGCGCAGAAGGTGACGCTCAAGGAAGATACCTTCGTCTATAATTCGGCTGCCTATCGCACACCGGAAGGTTCGGTGGTGGAGGAACTCGTTAAGCGTCTGCCTGGAGCGGAAGTGAGCGACGACGGTACCATCAAGATCAACGGCAAGGAGGTGAAAAAAATCCTCGTGGACGGCAAGGAGTTTATGACGGGCGATACCAAGACCGCCCTCAAGAACTTGCCTACCAGCATCATCGACAAGATCAAGGCTTACGACGAGAAGAGCGACCTTGCCAAGGTGACGGGCATCGACGATGGTGAGGAGCAGACCGTGCTCGACTTCGGTGTGAAGAAGGGCATGAACAAGGGCATGATTTCCAACATCGACCTCGGCGTAGGCAACAAGAGCCGATACAACATGCGTGGCATGGGAGGTATATTTGATGACAACAATCGATTCATGATATTTGGCAATGCCAACAATACCAGTGACCATGGCTTCGGTGGAGGCCCTGGCAGAGGATGGGGCGGTGCCAACGGATTGAACGCCAGCAAGATGTTGGCTGCCAACTATAATTATGAGATAAAGGATAAATTCAAAATCAATACCAACCTGAGATGGAACCATAGCGATGGAGATGTATGGAGCCGTCGTTCCAGCGAGAACTTCATGGGCAACAACTCTTCTTTCTCCAACAGCTTGAGCCAAAGTTTCTCTCGCAGCAACAGCTGGAATGGAAACGTCCGACTGGAATGGCAACCTGATTCGATGACCAACATTCTCTTCCGTCCTTCTGTATCGTGGAGCACCAGCGATGGTCGCAACAACGGAACTTCAGCTTCTTACAACAAGGACCCTTACACCATCACCACCGATCCTCTCTCAGACGAGGGCATCGACGAGCTGGAGAAGGCAGAGGCAATGGTCAACAAGCAGCTTTCCTGTGGCTTGAGCTATTCGGAGAACAAGAGCGTAAATGGTATGTTGCAATACAACCGCAAGCTGGGCAACAAGGGACGCAACGTTACCCTTCGCATGGACGCAAGCTATAGAAACAACGACAGCGAAAATCTCTCGCTGAACAATGCCAAGCTCTATCTCGTGAAGACGGCTGCCGGACTCGATTCCACTTATCAGACCAACCGCTACAACCTCACTCCTTCGAAAAACTACAGTTATAGCGCACAGGCTACCTACAGCGAGCCTCTGTGGAAGGCCACCTTCTTGCAGTTCAGCTATAAGTTTACCTACAGCTATTCGAAGAGCGACCGTAGCACCTATGATTTCAGTAAGTATAGCTTTGAAGGCATCACTCCCGAGTATCGTGCATGGAATGCCTACTTGAATCCATTCGCAGGTCATCTCGATGATTACAAGGACGACAACTTGAGTCGTTTCTCTGAGTATAAGAACTATACCCACGACATTCAGGTGATGATGCGATTCATCCGTCAGAAATACAACTTGAACTTCGGTGTGATGATCCAGCCACAGCAGTCGAAGTATATTCAGGACTATCAGGGTGTGCATGTCGACACCGTTCGCAATGTGACCAACATCAGCCCTACCTTGGATTTCCGCTATCGCTTCTCCAAGATGAGCAACCTGCGTGTCAACTATCGTGGCACCACATCGCAGCCAAGCATCTCGCAGTTGCTCGACATCACCGACAACAGCGACCCTCTGAACATCTCGAAGGGTAACCCTGGCTTGAAGCCTTCGTTCACCCAGAACTTCCGCTTGTTCTACAACAATTTCGTGCAGAACCACAACAAGGGTGTGATGACCTTCATCAATTTCTCCACCACCAGCAACAGCATCAGCGACAAGGTGACTTATGATGCCAAAACCGGTGGACGAATCACTCGCCCGGAGAATATCAACGGCAACTGGAATGTGATGGGTGCCTTCATGTTCAACTGCTCCATCGACAGTGCGGGCGTTTGGAACGTGAACACTGATACCAATTTGGGCTACAACAACTATGTGAGCTATCTGAGCCTGGATAAGGGACAGGACTCTCAGAAGAATAGAACCAACAACTTTACATGGCGTGAGCGCCTCTCTTTCAGTTTTCGCAATGACTGGCTGGAATTGTCGCTCGATGGCAATCTTACCTACAACAAGGCAAAGAACAAGTTGCAGCCAAACAGCAACCTCGACACTTGGCAGTTCTCTTATGGTCCAACCTTGTCGCTTACGGCTCCTTGGGGCACGAGCTTCAACACCAACCTCTCCGTCAGCAGCCGTCGAGGCTATAACGATAGCAGCATGAATACGGACGAGTGTGTATGGAATGCGCAAATCTCGCAGAGTTTCCTGAAGGGCAAGCCTCTGACCGTGATGCTCCAATTCTACGACATCCTGCGCCAGCAGAGCACTTTCTCTCGCTCCATCTCTGCGATGGCTAGAACCGATACCGAGTATAATGCCGTCAACAGTTATGCGATGCTCCATGTGGTGTATCGCTTGAACCTCTTCGGAGGCAAGAATGCGAGAAGAGAAGGTCCAGACGATGGTCCTCGTCCAGATTTCCGTGGCCGTCCATTTGGTGGTGGCGGTCGCCCAATGGGACCTCCTCCTGGTGGTCGCCGCTGGTAAAAGATATGAGTCAAAATAAAATGAAATGAGGCTTACGTAAATGTTACGTAAGCCTCACTTGCGTTTGAAGTAAGCCTCACTTGAAAGGGAAGTAAGGCTTACTTGGAGTTGAAGTGAGGCTTACTTGATTTATTAATTATGAAGAAAGCCCATAAGCTTCCTAACGAGAAACTTATGGGCTTTATATTATTTCTTTTATTGTTTAGAGCTTGAACTTGTAACCCAACGTGAGCTGGAATACAGAGTTCTTGCAATCTGTGTTGTCCATTACTTTTGTAACGCCAATGTTGTAGCGAGCGTCCAAGCAGAAGTTCATGTACTCATAAGATACGCCTACAGGGATAGAGAGGTCGAATGACTTGAAAGCGTCATCAAGGTCTGCTGTAACAGATGCTCCATTAGCTTTTGCTGTTACCTTGCTGTTTACTTTGAAACCAGGCTGAACACCTGCTTTGAGGGCCAAACCCTGAGCTACGTATACATTAGCAAGGATAGGAATGTTGAGGTAATCGTTCTTGATGGTGGCTTCAACACCTTCTTCTTTGCCTTTGCAACCCTGCATAGAGTAAAGAAGACCACCGCTAATGCCAAACATAGGAGACACATGATATTCGAGCTCTGCACCTGCTACAACACCTGCACGAGTCTTGGAATCGTCAATGTCTGTAAGGTCTGCAATATTCAAACCGACCTTAGGCTGAACAGTGATGTCACCTGCAGAGTACTGTGCGAAAGCACCAACTGTAGACAGCATCATGGCTGCCATAACTAATAACTTCTTCATAATCTTCAAATTTTAAATTAGTACTTATATATATGTTAATTTACAATCAGGTTTATAATACTCTTCGAGTTTATGTGGGGGCAAAGATAAGGGAAAATCTAATAAGTTGCAAGCTTTTCTTTATTTTTTTTATGTTTGAGAGTAAAATTTCTTGCATTTGTTCCATTTTCGAATGCTGATTGCAATATTTTCTTTGTTTTTCTTGTAGCTTATCACAAAAAGTTGTATATTTGTAGTGTCTTTTAAAGAAAAGCGTATGGGATAGGAGTTTGGAAAATGGTTATTAGATGTTGCCAAGTACATGCTGACAGCACTCTTGTTGGCAAACTTTTTTGGAGATTTAAAATCTCCAGGAGCGATTGCTTTTGTTATAGTCTTGACATTATTGGTGTTAGGATTGGGTTTGTGGTTAATAAATGAATTTAGTGACAAAAATAATAAAAAGAAAGGAAAATAGACATGACTACGCAAGAAATTAATTTCGCAATCATTTGTGGAGGTATTGTGTTGATTCTTTTGTTTGGGGTTGCTCTGGGTATGCGTGAGGCGATTTGACAAAAAAAAGAGAAATCTCTTTCTGTATAATTCACGATAATCATAAAAAAGACGAGGATGGAATGCCCGATAAAAAGCATTCCATCCTCGTCTTTTTTATTAATCTTCCTCATCCTCGTCCCAGTCTTCGTCGTCGAATCCGAACATGGCTGGGTCTACGAAGGCATCCAGGGCTCGGCGTTCTTTCTTGGTAGGGCGTCCGGTGCCACGAGCTCGGTCCACGAATCCGCTGATGCGGCTCATCTCCAGCAACTCATACTGCTTAGGGTCGGTCACGTTGGTGTATACGCCGAAGAGCATCTTGGCTCCCACGCGCTGCTCTATGCAGTCGAGCACCTTATAAGAATAGGTGATGGGAGGCTTCTTCACGCTCACTACCTCGCCACGCTTGATGACGTGGGAAGGCTTTACGGTGACGCCACCGATGGTGACACGACCGTTCTTGCAAGCATCGGCAGCGATGCTGCGAGTCTTGTAGATGCGGGCTGCCCAGAGCCACTTGTCTATTCTTGCACTTTCCTTCATCCCTTTCTTAATGTTTACTTCTTTCCGAGCTTGTTAAACTGGTTCATCGTGTTGTCGATGCCAGCCAGTACAAAACTCTTGATGATTTCCACGCCTAGGTCGATGGCAGGCTGGAGCTGCTTCATCTCCTCCTCGCTGTATTTGCCCAGCACCCAGTCTATCTGTCCGCCACGCGGATAGTCGTTGCCGATGCCCATGCGCAGGCGAGCGTAGTTCTGTCCGATGAGCTGCTGGATGTGTCCCAAGCCGTTATGGCCACCATTGCTGCCGTTCGCCTTGAGGCGGAAGGCACCGAGGGGCAGGGCGAGCTCATCACTGATGACGAGCAGGCGGCTTTGGTCTATCTTCTCCTGGTTGAGCCAATAGCGCACCGCATTGCCGCTGAGGTTCATGAAGGTGGTAGGCTTCAGCAGGAAAACCTTTCTGCCCTTGAGAGTGGTCTCTGCCACGAATCCATATCGCTTATCCTCAAAATGAATATTGGACGCTTTAGCAAAAGCGTCCAATACCATAAATCCTGTGTTGTGCCTGGTTCCGGCGTACTCGTCGCCAGGGTTGCCAAGCCCACAAATCAAATATTTATCCAATGTTTGAATGTTTACTCAGGTTGTAAAAAAGTCCACGTCGTTGCGACTGATTACTCAGCGGCAGCGTCTGCGTCAGCATCAGCGTCAGCAGCAGCGAGCTGTGCGTTACGTGTCATCTTGATAGAGCAAACTACGACAGCCTTGCTTGTAGCCAACTCGAGACCCTCGAATGAGAGGTCGCCTACCTTGATGCTCTTACCGATCTTCAACGCTGTAACGTCGATGTCGAGGTGCTCAGGGATAGCCTGGTAAGGAGCTGTAACGTTGATCTTACGGATAGAGAGGTTCATACGACCACCATCGCGAACACCCT
>ERZ808286.984-NODE-984-length-15600-cov-6.091798_pt1 | contig 15600 bp, 15 predicted proteins | sample MGYA00521276_ERZ808286 | MGnify/ENA primary metagenome ERZ808286 (study PRJEB31516, sample SAMN03275607) | gut metagenome | biome: mammalia-associated habitat; material: feces | host: Papio cynocephalus | place: Kenya | collected 2012-08-01 ... | reverse complement strand
CTGCATCTCCCCTCCGCAAAACCTACCACCAACTCAACACCTTCGTCCGCACCACTATCTACAACGACCTCAAAAAGGAACGTTGAAAAGATGGTAATACGATTGAAATGTATAAACAAGAAATAGCCAACTAATGGAACAAGACAAACATCCCCTCGTAGCCATCAAGTGCCTTGTCTTCAACCACGAACCCTATCTTCGCGATTGTCTCAACGGCTTTGTCATGCAGCAGACCGACTTCCCCTTTGTGGCTATTGTCCACGATGACGCCTCCACAGACCACTCTGCCGACATTATTCGCGAATACGCCGCCAAGTACCCCGACATCATACGCCCTATCTACGAAACCGAGAACCAATACTCCAAACAGGACGGCTCTCTCGGTCGCATTATGAACGCCGCCGTCGATGCCACCGGTGCCAAATACATCGCTGTGTGCGAAGGCGACGACTATTGGACAGACCCCCGCAAACTCCAAAAACAAGTCTCTTTCCTCGAAACACATCCTCACTACAGTCTTTGTTTTCACAAGGTAAAGACATTGATACAAGATACAGGAGAGATGAAAGAAGAGATGATAGTTAAAAATGTATTAGGGGAGTCCACAATATTAGATTTGGCAAAGGGAAATTATATACATACTCCATCTGTGCTGTATCGTAATTTGCACGAAATAGAACGAGATAAATCTCAATTTGGAGCATTGCCAGTGGGGGATTATATTTTATGGATGATCTGCGCTAAATATGGAAAAATATACAAGTTAAAGGATGTTATGGCAGTTTATCGATTGGGAAGTGGAATATGGTCCGTAAAATCGGATTTCTATCATTATGTGGTTTGGCTTTCTGTTCTAAATCAATTAAGAATGTCAATGAATGACAATATAGAAGTGGTGAAAATTTTGGAGCAGCAGATACAGCAAACCCAAACATTCGTCTTGACGAGTTTTCAGAATGTTGAATATCAGTTGAAACAAATTATGTCATCTAAAGCATATCGTATAGGAAAGATATTGCTGAGTCCGTTCAAAATTATAAACCACTTATTGGGAAAACAATGACGACTTCGGTAGCAATGTGTACATACAATGGTGCATTGTTTGTGAGAGAGCAATTGCAATCCATTTTGTCGCAGAATAAACCTGTGGATGAAATTATTATTTGTGATGATTGTAGTACCGATGATACTACAAACATTATTGAACGTGTACAGCAAGAGACTTCTATAAAGATATTGCTTTTCAAAAATAATCACCAATTAGGAGTCAATGCAAATTTTGAACAAGCCATAAAACGTTGTTCGGGGGATATTATCTTTCTTTCTGATCAAGACGATATTTGGGAAAAGAACAAAGTAGAGGTTTTCCTGACTTATTTTGAGACACATCCAGATAAAAATGTGGTATTTGGAGATGCGTGGTTAGTGGACTCTAATGGACATTTTATTTTGAGAGATGGTCGTAAAATTCGCCTTTGGCAAGTAATGGGTTTTTCTAAAAAAGCGCAAAAACAATTTGATAAAGGTTTTGAATTAGAATTATGGGTTAGAATTAATCGTGCTACAGGAGCCACTATGGCTTTGCGAAAAAATTTTGGACAAAGTATTTCTTATAGTACAAATTTGGGAATACTTCATGATTGTTTATTGGCAATAAAATCTTTTGATAATGGGCATTCATTGGGGTATATAATTCCACCATTAATACTATACAGACAACATTCTCAAAATGTCGTTGGATGTAATATGGATTTAATGAATGAGCAGTATTGGGACGATGCACGTTATCCCGTGCAGAGATGTTGGATTGATTACTCCAAAATTTTACAGAACGCAAGATATATACAAGAACGGACAAAATTTCAAACAAAACGATATGGTTTTATGTGGTCTTTTGGGGGATATGCTGTCTTGAAAAATACAATATATTATTTTCGCTACTATGGAGTTTATGGAAGCCTTTTCTGGGCGTTTGATTATAAAAGATCTCTATGTCATAGTTTGAAAAGAATAAAACGTAAATTGCATTTCTAATACAGATCTTATGATTTCATGTATTATTTGTTCACGCAAATCAGATATATCTGCGGAATTGAAGCAGAATATCCAAGATACTATAGGGACAGATTATGAGTTGATCATCATAGATAATTCTCATAATCGATACTCTATATGTTCTGCTTATAATGAAGGAGTGCGACGTGCGAAGGGAAATATCTTGATTTTTATGCATGAGGATGTCATTTTCTGGAGCAAGCAATGGGGATATATAATAGAACAAAGATTTTTTCAGTATCAGGATATTGGCATCATTGGGTTATTAGGCGGACATTATTTGCCGGCAACACCATGCTACTGGATAGATGCGCGTGTTGATTCTGTAAATCATATCCAGAGTAATGGCAAAGAAGGAAACTCAAAGGTAATGAGAATTGTCTGTCATCAACAATATCGAAGCGAGAGAACATTTGTTGCTGCTTGTGATGGTGTCTTTATGGCAATGCCTAAATGTCTGTTTGATGAAAATCTTGTGCGGTGGGATGAGAATGTATTTCGTGGTTTCCACTTTTATGATATGGATATGTCAATGCAGATTCATAAGATAGGTTTGAATATAGAGATATTGTGGGATGTGTTATTAGAACATAAGTCTTGCGGAGATTTTAACAAAATGTATCTTGCAGGAAGAGATGTTTGGTTTTATAAATGGAAACAAGATTTGCCAATAATGTGTGGAGTTGATTTAACACAAGAGCAAATAGAAATTGCAAATACAAATGTGGGGATTGCAAATGCTATGTATGAGGCTTTTGTTAGAAATGCAAGTTTGCTGAGATCAAAAGAGTATCGTTTGGGAAAGTTTCTGCTTAAACCGTTTTTTTTGATTCATAGAGTTTTGAAAAGGAAGAAAGATCTGTAGTATAGAAGATAGTGATGACATATACTGTTTTTACACTTTGTTCGAATAATTATTTGTCCCAAGCGATTGTTTTAGGGCAATCGTTACTTCGTGCTAATCCTGTATGGAAATATGTAATAGGTTTGGTGGATAAGCGTGATGTAACTATAGATTACGATAAAATGGGTTTTGATATCGTAGACGTAGACCAAGTCGGTATTGTGGATTTAGAGGATATGGTGCATCGGTATTCTGTAATAGAATTGAATACTGCAGTAAAACCATATTATTTTAAGTATTTGTTTCTCTATAGAAATACTGGGGATGTAGTTGTGTATTTAGATCCGGACATATACGTGTATAAACCACTATTAGAATTGGAGTTTGTAATGCAAAAACACGATATTGCACTCATTCCGCATTGCCTGTCTGCAATACCATTAGATGGTTGCATTCCTATAGAGGAGGATATCCTTAATACAGGAATTTATAATTTAGGATTTCTGGCTGTTAAAAAAACAGAAACAGGTTTGAATATGGTACAGTGGTGGGCGGATCGTTTAATGACGAAAGCCTATGTAAATTTTGAAAAGGGGTTATTTACGGATCAGATATGGCAAAATTTAGTTCCAATATATTATCCGAATACGTATATTCTTACTAATAGAGGGTATGATGTGGCATACTGGAATCTACATGAACGAAGTATAGATAAGCAAGGAAAAGATTGGATGGTGTCTTATAATGCGGATCTTGTGCCGTTGGTCTTTTTCCATTTTAGTGGTTTTAACCCTGAAAAACCAATGATATTATCAAAATATCAAAATCGCATCACGTTAACAGAGAATGACATATTATTTCAGTTGTTTGATGAATATGCCAAATCCCTTATTGAGAATCAATATGCTCAATACCGCAAATATATATGCTATTATCAGAAAATGCATACAGAGTATGAAAGTAATACCCGAAAAAGACAATTGCAAAAACTTACTTTTTTTCAACGATATGGGAGAGTATTCCTTTTGCATTTCAGAGGCTTGATAAATAATTGGTTGTCAAAAATGGATAACTTAATGTCTCAAAAATAAACTATGCCGCAAAAAGTAATCATATTTGATGCCACGTTGTTTGTCAATGCATACGAGACGCAATTGTTCCGTACGGGGTTGTATCGTGTATCGGAGCAACTGCTCAAACAACTGTTGCAATCGGAGAAATACGATATATGGCTCTATGATACTATGGGGCGCGAGCGGATTATGCGGCAGCAGATAATGCCGCACTATCCGCAGACGCATCTCTTGAGTACGGATAGTAGTGCTTACAGGGTTCTAACAGACCGACCATTGCTGTGGGCAGATAAGATGCGGGAAAGACAGATGGCAGCCAGGCACATCGCAACAAAAACACTCTGTAAGTTTGCGAAGAACGCCTTGCGCATATATGCCAAGACAGTATCGCTTTGCTGCCCGAAAAAAAACATAATGGTGCCGTCCGGTGCCCGCTATCTGGCTACTTATTATCCGGTTCCCGAATGGGTACATCGCCGAGAGGTACGAGCCACGCTGATAGTACACGATTTGATACCATTGATTCACCCTGAATGGTTTCCCAACGAGGTCAACAAGCATACCATTACATCTATCATAAACAGCGTATTGCCCACCGATTGGGTGGTCTGTGTGAGCGAGTCCACCCGGCGGGATTTTCTTTCTTTCCGTAGCGATTTCCCTGTGGAGCATACTTGTGTGGCGTATTTGGCTGCGGCAGATGTGTTTGTGCCGACATCTATATCCGATGCCTTACGGACTCAATGGGGCATAAAGGACAAATATATTCTCTCTGTGTGTACCATCGAGCCGCGTAAGAACTTGGAAACCGTTATTGCTGCATATTCAATGCTATTACAGTCCCAAACAAACGTTCCGCAGTTGGTGCTTACAGGGGCTATGGGCTGGAAGAACACGGAATTGCTGCAACGAATAAAAGACCTGCAAACTCAATATCCCGACAAAATTATACTGACAGGCTACGCTGGTGATACAGAGTTGGCGCAGTTGTATTCTTCCGCCTCGGTGTTTGTTTATCCGAGTTTGTATGAGGGCTTTGGCTTGCCGCCGTTGGAGGCAATGCAGTGCGGTTGCCCTGTGATAACGAGCAATGTGTCTTCTCTGCCGGAGGTGGTTGGCAATGCAGGCATCACCATAGAACCAACTGATGCCAGTGCTTTGGCAGAGGCGATACTGCAGTTGCTAAACGGCAACCGCGAGCAACAAAAACAACAAGCCATATCTCGTGCCAAAACCTTTTCATGGCAGCGTATGGCAAGTATAGTGGAACTGACAATTGATTAAAATGAACATACTGGCATTTCATATATTCGAGTGCAAACCGTTTGGTAACGGTGGGGAGCGGCGGGAAGCGCAGTTGGACGAGATATACCGCGAGGCGGGGATAGAGCGCACTTACTATGGTATGAGGCGTGTGTCGCTGACAATGGGTAACCTGTGGCGGGCAATAAGGCTGATTATGCAGTCGCAAAACAGAGTGGTATTCAGGCACATCTTGGCACACCCCAAAGCCGTATTGCATTATCTTATGGCGTGGGCGTGGAATGTGGACGGATTGAAATCATTCTTCCGCAGGCAGGAAAAACTGTTTGTCTATGAAGGTAGTGCAGCGTACCATTATCCTGTGGTAGAAGAGGCGTTCCGGCGCAGAAAGAAAGTGGTGGCAGTAATGCACAACATTGAGACCCTTGTGCCCGGCTGTAAATCGCCTGTAACGCAGCATTACGCACCTGCGGATTTCCGCAACGAGGTGGCGTTGCTCCGCAAATGCGATACGGTGTTTATGATTAGCCGTGAGGAGACATGGCTGATGCGGCTCTATGGGGTGAATGCCTACTATTTGCCGTACTATCCTGCCAAAGAGTGCCGAGATTGGCTTTTGCAGATACGTGCAGCGCGTGAGCAAGAGGATACAAAAGACAAACGGATATTTCTTGTCATTGGTTCTGCTGTCAATGCCCCGACGGCTCTCGGCATACAACTGTTGGCGGACTATGTAGCAGCGGAAGGCATCGAAACGGAGTTGCGTATTGGCGGTTATGGTACTGCGGAGCATATCCGTGTACCGGACGGCTGTAAAAATGTGGTGCTGTTGGGCGAATTGTCGCAAGAGCAACTGACCCGCGAGATGACAGAGTGTACGGCTTTGCTTATCAACCAGCCACCTACCACAGGAGCACTGACACGTATCGTGGAGGCAGAGATAGCGGGCATTCCCGTTATAGCAAACACCGACAGTATGCGCAATTATTTCAACATCTCCGGTATCTACGAGTACCGCACAATGGACGAATTGAAAGCCATCCTGCAGCAAGAACTGCAAACTCCTGCCATACCGCCCAAACCGGACAGCAGACTATTTATCGAAGCAATACAAAAATTATGAAAACCATCCTTCTCATATCGGATTATGCGGCATCCTATCGTGGAAATTTTATTCCGTGTATAGAGGCATTGGGAGACTATTTAGAACTATACGGCTTAGGAAAGGAAAAGGCTCGTATGGTGTATTTGTTTCCTGAACCGGCAAAGATGCAGACATGGGCAGAGTCATTTGCTCAAAAACATACAGCGTATTTTATTTCCCGTTCATTCTATTCCCGCCATTTTACGAGGGCGGATGTGGCTACGTTGCGGCGTATTTTGAATGATGAGCATATAGACCTGATACACACGCATTTTATATTCTACAATTATGTACTATGCATTGCGCATTATACTTATGCAAGGCATATCCCTATTATAGGGCATTTTCATAACCAGTTTAGTATTCCACCGACTCGTTCCGCGTGGCTGAAGCGCAGGGTTGTGGAGCATACATACACACGTATCATCGGCGTCAGCAAATCGGTAGCAGAGGGTGTGAAGCGCAACACACATTGCACGAATGTGGGGTATATAATGAATGCCATTGCTTTTGAACGGTTAAACAACTATGAGTCAATATCTTTGAAAGATAATCCCTCGCAATATGTGGTATTGATGGCGGGGTGGCCGGCATTGGTCAAAGGCGTGGACATCGCAGCAAAAGCCATAAAGAACCTACGGACATCAAAAGACTTGGATATTAAGTTATGTATCGTTCAGAGTGGTGATTTTGAGCAAACCAAACGTTGTGTACAGGATACAATAGGCGAAATGCCCGCATGGGTGCAACTCCTTCCCCCGCGTGAGGACATCGCCACATACTACAATGCGGCAGATGTGTTCCTCTCCGCCAGCCGCACGGAAGGATTGAGTTATGCTACCATTGAGGCTGCATACTGTAGTTGTGGGCTTGTATGTACACGTATAGGGGGCAATCCATTGGATATACCATATATTGGAATCTGTGAGAAAGAAGACGTGGAGAGCCTGTGTACAATGCTATACGGGCAACTGGCTTTGGCTCCGGATGAAAAAGAAAAACAGAGTGTAGCACAAAGACAGTATGTTCTTTCCCATTACAATATGGAAGACTGGCTGAAGAAAATAACGGCATTATATAGAGATTTGATATGATATATGTATTTTTAGAAGGCAGATTGGGCAACTTGCTATACGAGATTGCTGCTGCGGCTACGTTGTCCGAACGACTGCAAGTTCCTTATTGCGCTGTAGTGAATAAAAACTACCATTGTACCGAGCCGGATAATTGTTCGCTCACAGAGTATATCAAACCATACAAAGAAACGATTTTTCGTAATATCCCTTTTGCCGAAGATATTCCCGCAGATGCGGTGTGGACACCATACGATGGTATGGATTTGAATACCATTACATCGGTTCCCGCAACGGGATTGGTTATCTATGGAACGTATCAAGACATCCGTTTCTTTCCTGATTCATTATTACAACGTTTGTTTGCTCCATCTGCAGAGAGAATAGTAATTATAGAAGAAACTTTTTCTATTTTGAGAGTGGAGTCTGTCACTTGCTCTATCGTGGTGCGCCGCGGCGACTATCTGCGTCTTCCGATGACGAATCCTGCCGAGGATTATGCTTACTACCATAAGTGTATGCGGACATTGGAGAAAATGCTCCATACCAAAGATATTCACTATGTGGTTATCAGCGACGATACCGATTGGTGCCAAAAGCATTTTAAGGGAGAAAACATTACTATCGTTCCTCATATTGATCCGCTGACAGACTTGTATGTTGCAGCGCTGTGCAAACACAATATCATTAGTAACAGCAGCTTTGCCCAATGGGGCGCACATTTGAATACTAATCCCAACAAAGTGGTGCTATATCCTAATCCTTGGTTTGGAAAAGCAATGTGGCGGCATGAAAAAGAAAACATCGGCAGAATGGTACCAAGCACATGGATACCGGTGCATCACTATTCCCGTGCTTACTTGTATGGCTGCTTGCTATATCTGATAAAAGGAACATCAAAGCATTTGAAGAAACTGACAACACTGTTTAAGTGTAGGGCGTAACGGTACTTTGGGCTGTTTTTAGTATGCCGGTGTTTTCATAATAATATATCTATGCTATTCAACTCCATTGAGTTTGCCGTTTTCCTGCCGATAGTGTTTCTGCTCTATTGGTTCGTGTTCGACTATGCACTCCGTCGCAGCAAGCATCAACTGATGTTGCAAAACCTGTTCATTGTCGTTGCCAGTTACATCTTCTACGGTTGGTGGAATTGGCGGTTCCTTATCCTCATCGCTTTCACCACGCTCTGCTCGTTTCTCAGCGGCATCGGCATAGAGCGTGCCAAGTTCCCGCGCACACGCAAAGCCGTGATGATGGTTAATATCATTATCAATCTTGCTATCCTCGGCACATACAAGTACTACGATTTCTTTGTCCGTTCCTTTGCCGAACTGTTTGGTTGCCAAGCCGATAGCCTGCTCTTGCACTTGGTGCTGCCTGTAGGTATCAGTTTCTACACCTTCCAAGCCCTGTCCTATTCCATAGATGTCTATCGGAAACAGATTCAGCCCACGCACGACATAGTTGCCTTTGCCGCATTCCTGTCATTCTTTCCGCAGTTGGTGGCGGGACCTATAGAGCGTGCTACGAACCTCCTGCCGCAGTTCTTGCAAAAGCGGCACTTCGACTATACGCAGACCGTGGACGGTATGCGTCAAATCCTTTGGGGACTGTTCAAGAAGATTGTCATAGCGGACAACTGCGCCACGTATGTGGATACCGTGTTTGCGGACTATGCGTCCTACTCGGGTAGCACACTCCTTCTCGCAGCCGTGCTGTTCTCTATTCAGATTTACGGCGACTTCTCGGGCTACTCGGATATAGCGATAGGCACGGCTAAATTGTTTGGTATCAGACTGATGCGCAACTTCAACGTACCGTATTTCAGCAGAGACATAGCGGAGTTTTGGCGGCGTTGGCATATCTCGCTCACTACATGGTTCCGTGATTACGTCTATATCCCGTTGGGTGGCAGCCGCCCTGTCGTACCCGACCGCATACGACACAAAGAGGCGTACAAGAAGACAATAATCATTCGCAACACATTCATCATATTCCTGCTATCGGGCTTCTGGCACGGTGCCAACTGGACGTTTATCGCTTGGGGAGCCTATCACGCTTTCTTGTTCCTGCCATTGATACTCCTCGGCAGGAACCGCCGCTACCGTGACACCATCGCCACCATCACATTGCCCGACGGAACCACCAAGGCGAAACTATTGCCATCTGTTCGTGAAGCCGCCCAAATGCTCTTCACCTTAGCCCTTGCCGTAGTGGGTTGGATTATCTTCCGTGCGGATACCATTACGGATGCCTGTGCCTTTATTGCAGGGATAGGCAGCAAATCCCTATTGAGCATCCCATGGCTCATCAACCGAGGCTATTATATTCATACATTCATTGCCATTGCGGCTATGTTCCTTATGGAATGGCTCAACAGACATACTGCACACGGCTTCAACCGATTACCAAAGTATGGACTTGTGCGGTTCTTGATTTATTATTCTGTTGTACTATGTATCTTCTTATATTCAGGTGAAAGTGAAACATTCATCTATTTCCAGTTCTGACCAATGAAACGATTTATAATAAAGACATTCTTATATGGTTTGCCTGTCATATTGCTGATAGTTTATTATGCCGTTTGGGTAAAACCATATATCGGTGGAGATTTGGGATTATTGGGGCAGATAGGCTTTGTTGACGATTCTATTCAGTCGCCAAACTTTCACAAATCACCAAGTAGTTGTGAGTATGGCAATGTCCCCGAAGATTCTTGCGTATTGATTATAGGTGATTCTTTTTCTAACAAAGAAGGGATTATCCGCTATTCGGATTTTTTGGCAGAATGGTCAAATTTGCCGGTATACAACTTACAATTCGACTGGCGAAGAGGCAATCTCTTCAATCAGTTTGTCTATTTGTCAAAGGTGCAACCTTTGCCGAAAATTGTGATAATCGAGTCCGTCGAGCGGGAACTGGTATCCCGTCTTGTAAATTCGCAAGTGGGTTTGAGTCCCCGAATGATGATTGAAAGGGGTGTTATAGATACCGCATCCATAGCCGTTGCAAAGAAAAAATCTCCTGTGGCGGAAAATAATTCATATCTGGCAACTTTATTCAGCGGAACGCAGGAATTTGTCAAGAAAAGAATGGGTATTGCCAATCCCGTGAAGAAAGCCACCTTGTCCGTTCCGATGTTTTCTTGTACAGGAAAGGAAAATAAATTGTATTTCTATGAGGACGACTTGCGTGTTTCGTCGAAAGAGTCTGTCTGTCTGGCAAAAAAGAAATTGGAAAATCTCTTTGAGTATGCCGATAGTTTGGGGATTCATCTGTATGTTTTGGCCGCTGCTGACAAATATGATATCTATCAGCCGTACATCGTTGGCAATACATACGCAAAAGCATTTGTATTGGACACCCTCGCTGCAACGTGTTCTTCACCAAGGTTTGTTAATTCCAAAGATACATTGTCCATAATGGCTTCTACTGGCGTTCGCGATATTTATTCCTGCGGTGATACACATTGGAGTGCCATTGGGGCTGAAGCGGTTGCTGAAATGGTTGCGGAACGGATAATGGCACTGGAAAAGGATACCACTTTGTTTTCCACCAAATCGAAAATATCAGCAAAAATGTCTTTATAAGGTAAAAATAGCATTGTTATGTTTACGATTGTCATTCCTCTATATAACAAAGAACAAAGTATTATCTCTACTATTCAATGTGTCAAACGTCAGAATTTCAGAGATTTTGAATGTATTATTGTCAATGACGGCTCTACGGATTCTTCGCTTGCTAATGCAGAGACAGCGATTGAAGGTGATCAACGGTTCGTCCTTCTCAATCAAAACAACAGAGGAGTCAGTGCCGCACGAAATATGGGGGTCCTGCATAGTCGGTATCCATTTGTCGCTTTCTTGGATGCCGATGATTATTGGGACGAAAACTATTTGGCGGAAGCGTATGCTTTGGTGAAACAATTCCCCCATGCTGTTCTCTATGGAGTGGGGTGGACTTACGGAACAGACAATATGCCTCAATCACGGGACACTCTGCATCCTGTAGAGCGGAGGAAAATAGAAAACTATTGGACGCAAAACAACTATTCTTTCTGGACGTCCGCTGCCGTTGTCTCTAAAACAGCCTTCCTTGAAATCGGTGGCTTTGATGAGAGAATCACGTACGGCGAGGATATTGATGTATGGTATCGCTTGTTGCTTGCCTTTCCCTATGCTGCCGCTTATTCCAACCGTCTCCTTGCTTATTGGATGCAGGATACCGAAAACAGTTTGTTTCATTCTGCACCGCCTTTTGAACGCAATTTAGTCTGCTATATGGGCAAGTATGATAAGGACAGAGCCGTACACCCGGATTTCAGAAGATTTATAGACCCGATTATGGCGGGCTTACTGTTCCCTTATTTGGATTCTCAACGCTACCAAAATGATGCTTCGTTTAGAAAACAAGTCGCATCTGTACGTAGAAAAATAGATCTCCGGACATTGAAACCCCTGTGTGCGCTACGCCTCTATTGTCCTGCGTTGTTCCGTATAAAACGGAGAATCACAACGATATGGAAAAATATAAGTTTTAATTTATAAATCTTTTAAGAACGATGTTGTGTGATTTTCTGTCCCGCTGCCGCAATGCGAAGTATGCCAATCTGTGGTTGTTTATAATCTTCGCGGGGGGGGGGTGTTTCTGCAATGTGTATTATTTTCATGGTTTGCGTTTCATAATATCGCCATCAGTTCGCTTTGGAAAAACCCGCTGTATTTTGTTTCGTTCTATCTGCCAAAACTCAGCATTGCTTTACTGATAGGCAGTTTCGTGTTCCTGTTTCGGCGCAAGTATTGGACGATATATGTCTCCGTACTTATCAATATATGGATATTGGCGCAGGTCGTCTATTACCGTTCTACACGGGTGTTTGTTACTGCCGATTCGTTTGCTTTGCTCAAAGAACTGCGCGGCTTTGAGAGCAGTATCGGTATGTATCTTACATCCGATTTGTTGCTGCTTCTGTTGCCTACCTTGTTGCTGGTGATAGGCATCGTCTTGTTCGACAACCGCAACCGGTCGCTGAGGGCTTTCTTCCCTGCCTTGCTATGCTGTATGGGGCTGGATATGGCTGCCGCCAACATCGTTGCACGGCAGGTTGCACCGGACAAAAGGCATTTCTTTTTCTTATGTCTCCAAACCGACTATTGCAGCACTCTTAACCCGTGGAATCCGACAATATGTGCAGTGCAATATGTATCCGTATTGCATAGTTTCTACTATACTGCAGTGCGTTTGCTGTGTAAACCATTTGAACAACCCCTTACTCTGAACGGGGCGGATATAAACGCAATACATGCGTATTGTGATACCGTCTGTACGCCGGTAACGCCCTCACATCCGTTGGTGCTGATTCTGGTAGAGAGTCTGGAGAGTTGGGCTGTCCGACCGGACATAATGCCTAACCTGTACCGCTTTATACAAAACCATAATGTGGTCTATGCTGTGCGTACCAAATCACAGACCCTGGCAGGCAACTCTGCCGACGGGCAAATGCTGTACAACACCGGTTTGCTACCAATCAAAGAGGGCGTCGTGGCAAATAGTTATTCGCAGAATGTATTTCCTTCATTGAGCGATATGTACCATACAACCGCAATGATACAACCCGAAGGTTTGAACGTATGGAACCAATACCAGATGAATATCGCTTACGGAATAGATACTGCCTGTGTAGTCCCGTCATCGGATGATAAAATCAGTTTCCGTATATTGGATACTATTACCTGTGGAAAATATGGTTATGTCCTGACCATTACCATTGCCTCCCATTCGCCGTTTACGGCGAGACCACACACTTCTTCTCTGTCCCTGCCCAACGATATGCCCGTCGATATGCGCAATTATCTGCAATGCTTGAATTATACGGATGCGTGCTGGGGCAATTTCATGCACCGTATTGATACCGATTCGGTGTTGCACAACACTGTGGTCTGCTTTATGGGCGACCATATCATTTTCGACCCGATTATGCGCAAGGACTTTCAAGACTATTGCGATAAGTCAGGGATGGACTATACCCCAAAAGATGCTTATACGACTTTTGTCGCCTATTCTCAGGATTTGACAGAAAAAAAGGTTATCGACGAGGTTACTTATCAGATGGATGCGTACCCTACCATTCGTCATTTGATAGGGGCTGACGATTATTATTGGCGGGGCTTCGGGGTAAATCTCTCCGATACAGCGGCTTTGCGTCATCGTCCCATAACAGAGCAGGAGGCATATAGTTTGTCCGACAAAATCATACGTGTGGACTATTTCAAAGACTATTCTACCGCTAACTAATGTTTTTTGAGGGTGCGTTGGATGGCGGATTGGACGAAGATGTGGAAGCGACGGTAGATGCGCGGGCGGTTGGTACGCGGGTCGATGGGTGCATCGGGTTCACCACGGCGGAGTTGCGCCTCAAAACGCGCTTTCCAATAAGCCAGACGCTCGGGGTTCTGACGTTCCAACATAGCGAGACGTGTTGCCTCTTGGAAAATAGAGATGTTGCGGCGTTCCTCTCCTTGCGGCGGGTTCTTCTTGTAGTCGCGCGGATTGCGGACACAGTAAGACTCGTTGGTACCGACGGCAATGACTCTGCCGTCGGGGTCTTTATAGTGCTTCTGACGCAAGATGGCACCGCGTTTTTCCTGTTTGTTGAGCCGCCCCGACATAGAGGCGATGGGGTCGATGTATTCTATTGTTGCCATATAATTAGTTGATAGTTGTAAGTTGATAGTTTAGAGTAGTTTTTAAGTTTATAGTTGATAGTTGGTACGCAATGTTGTGAATATGCAGTTGCATAAGTGTGGGGTAGGTTCTTGTAGTACACTCTGTCTGTGCTTCAGGTATGCTCGTGGTATGCTCGTGATATGCTGAACAACCCGATAATCACCCGATAATCACCCGATAACAACCCGATACCGATCCGATGATGATACGAGGCTTGTTCGATATGGAACGGACGGCGGTTTCATTGGGATTGGTTTCTGAAAAGTGGTGCTATGTTGGCTCTGCGTATGGTTATATCCCTGCAAAATTACTAAAAAATAGTCGTTTGCGCAAATCTTTCTTGCATATCTCGCGGAAAAATAGTAACTTTGCGGGCAATAGGGCGTTGCAGATTTGTATGTAACCATTTTGTTTTAATCATAACTACTATGAGTAAATCTGACAGTAAAGAGCAGCAAGCAATATATGATATGGCATCTCGGGATGCTTCATTGGGGTACTTGCGTGCGGTGAGTTCGCATGTGGAAGTTACCATTTTGAGGGGAACGGATATCGTGCGTATTTGCAATGGAAAAGAACAGGTTGTTGGTACTGTGGCGGAAAGACCTGTTACTGCGCAACCCTCTCAATATACGCTTCAATAAGAATGTCTCGAAGATTGCGTATATTGGCAGGACCTAACGGTTCGGGGAAAACATCCGTGTTCGGCGAACTCCGAGAGAATTTCCATTGGGGCGTGTTCGTCAATGCGGATGAGATAGAACGGCGATTGAAAGAAGAAGGAAGTCTTGATTGTCGAGAATATGCGGTGGCGGAGGTGGATGAGAAAAAATTCAGGGAGGCATATTCAGACTATTTCTACACTTTTTCAACACAATGTGCGGCTGGCAATATATTTGTGGATAATGCCTGTGTCGGGGTGTATGATACTGCATTGGTGGATTCTTATTTTGCTGCTTTTATGGCTGCCTATATACGGGAACGGTTGTTAGAAGCGGGGATTTCTTTTTCATTGGAGACGGTTATGTCGCATCCGAACAAAGTGGACTTTATGGCTCGAGCACATCGGTCAGGATACCGGGTTTATCTGTATTACGTATCTACACAGTCTCCGGAAATCAATGTTGGGCGTGTGCATACACGTGTGCAGGAGGGAGGACATGATGTCCCCGAAAATAAAGTGAGAGAACGTTATGTGCGTTCTTTGCAGAACTTGTATGCGGCTGTAAAACAATCGGATAGGGCGTACTTGTTTGATAATAGCGGTAAGCATTTTGAGTTGCTGGCGGAGTATGATGCCACGGATAAGTCTGTCCAACTATACAGTGAGACAGAGTGGTTGAGAACGTATTTGTTGAATATGGCAGAGACAACGAGAAAATGACTTGTTCTATCATTACCATAACCTACAACAACCTC
>ERZ808286.980-NODE-980-length-15667-cov-3.556559_pt1 | contig 15667 bp, 16 predicted proteins | sample MGYA00521276_ERZ808286 | MGnify/ENA primary metagenome ERZ808286 (study PRJEB31516, sample SAMN03275607) | gut metagenome | biome: mammalia-associated habitat; material: feces | host: Papio cynocephalus | place: Kenya | collected 2012-08-01 ... | reverse complement strand
AGAGGGTATGGTGCGGCGGTTACAACAAGTGGCTACAGTGTTGCGGAATCCCCTGATGCGTGGGAAGAAACACTTGAATGCAATGGCGATTAATCGGGTAGCAGTGGCGGATTAAGGAGTTGGCATGGCAACTGTTTTGGGTGCACTGGATGTTGGTACGCAGACGACGCGATTGGCGGTTGGGGAATATGTGAAGGATGAGTTGCGCATACTAGCTTGTACAACAACACCGACCTCTGGTATGAAGAAGGGGATTATCCGTAATCTGGATGATGTGGTGAAGGGTATTAAAACAGTGTTGCGTGAGATGTCGAAAGCACATCATATTGATATTAGTGAGGTGATGGTTAATTTCTCTTCGGCTGGGGTTAAGGCGGTGTCGCGTAGAGGTCGATTGTCCTTGATGCAGGGACATGTGATCACGGAAGAAGATATTCGTGACGCGGAGGAGAATGCGATTGCTGATGAAGCTCCGGATGCAGCGGAGGTGGTATTGCAGCGTCTCCGGCAACGTTATGAGGTCAATGGACAGCCGGTTACCAACCCACTAGGTATGACAGGGACGGAGTTGGTGGCAAAGGTGTTGGAAGTATCGGCACCACGATCAGAGGTTGAGAGTCTGCACACCGCAGTGCGGATGGCGGAGTTACGAACGGAGGATGTGATCTTTTCTGGGTTTGCCTCGGCTGAATCTGTGTTGGATAATAAAGCGCGGGATGATGGAACATTGGTGATTGACGTGGGAGCTGGTACAGTCTCTTATATGGCGGTTTGTAACGGAATTGTTGCAGCTGTTGGAACGATTGGAATCGGTGGACATAATTTGACTAATGATTTAGCGCTTGCATTTCAGATTTCTCAAGAACAGGCGGAGGCGATGAAGTTGGCGCGTGGGGCGGCAATCATTCAGCCGGATTTGGCTAGTAATCGTTATCAATTGCGAACGCCGTTTTCGACATCAGAACGTTCGGTGTCGGTTCATGCTATCCAGACGGTTACAACAGAGCGGATGGATGAAACATTTCGCCTGATTCGTGATCAGCTCTCGGCTAATGATCTGCTGTCCTATTTACGTGGTTCGGTAATATTGACAGGGGGAAGTGCGGCGTTGCCGGATATTGCAAAGTGTGCATCGGAGCGTCTTGGTTTACCCTGTACGTTGGGAACACCCTTAGTTTCGCTACCGAAACCCGCAATTATGCAGGAAGAACCCTTTTGTTATGCCACCGTGTTGGGTCTATTAAAGTGGCGTATTCGTTATAACAGACAAAGTTCGACACGGGCATCGTATTGGAGTCGGGTGTGGAATTTCTTAAAAGGATAATAGATCGATGAAACCCGATGATTTTTTGTTAATTTCTGTTGGAGGGGGCGCTTCAAAAATCGCACAACGAGTCGTTGAATCGGTAATGTCTCCGGTTCGGGCTCTTTTGTTAGATACGGACGATGCCATGATGCAGGAGGTGATGCCTGTGAATGGTATTTCGACTGCAATCTTTGGAGCAAAACGTTTGGATGGACGTGGAACAGGTGGAGATTGCCGCTTGGGGGCAAGCGCATTACGTGATGACATTGTAACTATCCAGGCGCAGATAGGGACGCCGCGGTTGGTCGTTGTGTTGACATGCTGCGGTGGGGGGACATCCGGGGCGACCCAGGTTTTGTTGGAAATGCTTCGGAATCAGGGAATTGCTACTCTTACTTTCGCTACGACACCATTTACGTTTGAGGGTACTGATCGAAAACGGGCAGCAACGATTGTTTTGCCAACGTTGGAATCGTGTTCTGATGCGTTGGTTCGTATACCGTTGGATACCCTGTTGGATGAGTCTAATAGACAGCTCTCAACAGAGGAGGCGTTTGCTGTCGTTGCGGAGCGGTTGGCGATTGGGGCGGGTTTGATTTGGATGCTTGTTGCACATCCAGCTTTTGTGGCGTTTGATGTGGAACGCTTTCGTATATTTTTAACAGAGAATGCGACAGGAGCATTGCCATTCACTTTTGTAGATGCAACTGCTTCTGGTTCTGAACGTACGAAAGAAGTTCTCAGGAAAATACTAAACTCAAAGCGACTACGGAGTGATGGAGTTGATCGATTAGCAAATGCTTCACAGGTCATCGTTGGAGTACTAGCAGGTTCGGATTTACGACTAGCGGAGTTGGATGAATTAATGTCTCAAATCCGCAAGGGGTGTCCTGCAGCAAAAGAAGTTATTTTGGGAACCGCCAATATTCCAGAACTTGAAGGTAAACTTTCAGTTGTAGTTTTGGCTTTTGCTCCTGCATTTATAGATATTGATTCTAAAGCAGACGAAGGCTTTCGACCGATTGGAAATGGGCGTCGAAACAGCAAAGGGGGGCGTAATACGGCGCAACTTGGAATGGCGAAGGATCGATTCTCTGATGTGGAACGGACAATATACAATGGACAGGATTTGGATACTCCGACCTTCCAGCGGCGCGGAATACGATTGGCACGATGAAACGGTTGGTTCTTATTGGGTTTATTGGACTTGTCATGGCGATATTGGGAGGATGTCGCTTAGATGAGTGGCGGGAAGTTTCATTCTCTCTTCCAGATCATCCGAATGAGGAAAAGATTCGGAAGATGTTGGCAATATTAGACACGCAAACGCCTCCGGAAATTTTTATACATAACAAAAAAATCACAATTCGTTATAACAGTTTGCGAGTCTCCTCGAAAAACTTTGAGTATGTGCTTAACAACCTTGATAATGAGTAACGTGTAATGCGATTTCTAATTCAACGCGTCAAAAAAGCTTCCGTTTCGGTGGCAGGTTCGGTACTTTATTCGTTTGATGGGAATGGATTCGTTGTTTTTTGTGGAGTCGCTCCTGACGATACCCTTGATCAGGTTAACAAATTGTGTAAAAAGTTATTAAAATTACGCATTTTTGAAGATGAAAATGGAGCAATGAACCGATCTATTTGTGATGTGGCAGGAAAAATATTGTTTGTTTCGCAGTTTACATTGTATGCCGATACGACATCTGGGAATCGTCCAGGATTTTCTTCTGCAGCGCGTCCAGAGGTGGCTAAACCTTTGTATGAGGCTTGTTGTAATTTTTTACGCGAAAAATTAACTTGTAATTGTTTCGGAACAGGGAAGTTTGGGGCGGATATGTCAATTAGTTTAGTAAATGACGGCCCATGTACGTTTCTCCTTGAGGCGTAGTAGGAACTTGTTGAAGAGATATTTGTAATGGTTTTGGTGACCATCATAAATCTATTATACTAACGTGCCAGAGAAAACTACGACGTGGAGAGACGCAGGCATAGTAAATAAGCGTATTACACAACGGACACACAATTAGTTATAAGTGCCCATTTTCATTCCCAAGAGTTCGTTCATTTCTAGTGAAAGTGAAACAGAACCTAGTGTAATATTATCTGAAACGAGCGCGTTCCCTTTTATGGTAATGAATAATCTGAGATTGCTTTTTGAATCATTGTATTATATTCGTCAGGTGTTCCTAATCCTGAACGGAATGCTAATTGGGAACCATCTGGCCCCATAATAACGATATATGGATAGAGGCGTCCTTCATCTTCAATCGAAAATGTTGCGTCAAATTCCGCGCGTGTTTCCTCGTCATCGCAGGAGGTATCAGCATACAACATGTTAGGTGGGAGCTTAATTTCTTTTTTACCTAACATGTTCCATACTTTTTGACAATTTGTACAATTTTCACGGCCGTATTGTATAAAGAGAAATTTCTTTTCTCGTTTTGCGTTCGATATCGCTTTTGTTAAGTCATGTTCGCCTTTTGGTTTTACAACGGTCAGTTGTAGGCATCCCTTAGGCGTTGGGACTAGTGAAGGTGCAAACTTTTTCTCAGTTTCAGCCATTCCCAACACAGAGAAAAAGAATACGACCGTAAAGAGAGAAATTACTTTCATCGTTCTAACTCCTTCAAAGAGATTAAATATGACAATCGGAATTAACCAGTTGCGATGTAGTAAGGTTGTGTATGGTCGTCTGATTACTAACGAAAGTTTTGCATGTTACATGCATCCATATCATCAAAATCTTGGTTTTCCCCTCCCATACCCCATACGAATGAGTAGGCACTTGTTCCAGCTGCACAATGAATAGACCAAGGTGGAGAGAGTACGATCTGTTTTTCCCGCAAGACTACGTGGCGAGTATTGTCTGGCTCGCCAAGGAGGTGCATGACCAAACCATTTTTCGGGAGATCGAAGTAGCAGTAGACTTCTGTACGTCGATCATGCGTGTGTGGCGGGAATGTATTCCATACGGATCCTTCATTTAACTGCGTGAATCCCATGACCAGTTGACAACTTTGAATAAACCCAGGTCGTATAAATTGATAAATAGTTCGGCTATTTGAATCCGTCAAGGAACCCAATTCAATTTTATTTGCTTGAGCGATAGTCGCATGTGTGGTCGGGTATGCATGATGCGCGGGATAAGAAAGCAAGTAGAATTGTGCGGGGGATTGCTCGCTGTCGGATTGAAAGCTAATATCCTTAGCTCCCATGCCAATGTAAAGACAGTCTCGGTTTTGCATCTGATAACGTGTGCCATCGACTGTAATTGATCCAGACATCCCCAGGTTAATGATACCGATTTCTCGGCGATCACAGAAATGAGCACACGCCATTTCTCGTCCACCTTCAAGTGTCAGTATCTGCCCGTCAGGCACAATTCCGCCTACCACTGCACGATCTACGTTTGTGTAAACGAGAGAAATCTTTCCTCGAATAAAAAGATTTTCAATGACAAATCCTCTACGCAACGCATCCGTAGTCATCTGTTGATAAGAATGGCGATCAGGCGTCTCAATAGTTTGCATGGTACATCCTCTATACTTCAGATAAAAATTGAATACACTCGTAATTTATGATAACAAGAGCAGTTATGGATCAACGCGCAAGCCAACCGCCATCAACATTAACGGTCGCTCCCGTCATATAATCTGATGCTGAAGAGGCTAAGAAGACACAAATACCTTTGAGATCATCGGGGGTTCCCCAACGACCAGCGGGAATGCGATCTAAAATGGCTTGATTTCTAACGGCATCTGCTCTGATCGGTGCAGTATTATCTGTAGCAATATATCCTGGGGCGATAGCGTTTACGCAAATGCCATACCGTGAAAGCTCATTAGCCATAAGCATGGTTAGACTTTTAATTCCACCTTTTGAAGCCGCATATCCTGGGACTAAAATTCCTCCTTGAAAACTGAGCATGGAGGCAATGTTGATGATTTTTCCGCCTTTTCCCTGACTTATCATTTGACGGCTTACAGCCTGCGATAGAAAAAACGGTGCCGAAAGGTTTACTGCAAGGACATCGTTCCAGTTTTTTGCGGAATGTTCAGTGAATGGTTCACGACGAATAATTCCAGCATTATTCACAAGAATATCTATTCGTCCGAAGTCTGAAACAATCTGATGAATCAGAGATGCAGCAAGTGTTTCTGCTTGTGACAAATCAACAGAATAAGCCGTGGCGCTGCGTCCGAGTTTCTGGATTCTGGCTACGGTGTCGTCTGCTGGAATTACATCAACAGTTGCCACATTTGCTCCAGCTTCGGCCAAAGCAAGGGCATATGCTTGGCCGATACCACGACCTCCGCCTGTAACGATCGCAACTTTATCAGTTAACTTAAATGCATCCAAAATCATTTTTATAGCCTTTCTTTGAAATTGATATGGGTGGGAGAGAGTTAACGTTGTGATTGTGTGGTATTCCGAGTCTGCTCAAGTAATGTGGGTAATCCATTTGAAATCCATGGAATGTACGTAATAAACAGAAGTGAGACCAACATGGCAATAAAGAATGGAATGGCTTTTCGTGTAACATTGGCGATTGTGGTTTTCCCCACTCCGCATCCAATAAACAGGCAGGTACCAACCGGAGGTGTACAAAGCCCAATGCAGAGATTTGTGATCATAATAATACCGAAATGAATTGGGGTTATTCCTAACTTCACGGCGACAGGAAGAAGAATTGGTGTAAAAATCAGAATGGCAGGTGTCATGTCCATAAAGAAGCCGACCGCTAATAACAATAAATTGATAGTCAGTAAGATAATAAATGGGTTAGAGCTAAGTTCCATCAAACCCTGCGAAACGGTTTGTGGAATATTTGCCATGGTCATAATCCAACTCATTGCGCTGGAGGCTCCAATCAACAACATAACTACGGCTGTTGTAGTACCCGTCTGCAAACAAATCGCAGGAAGGTCGCGCAAAGGGATCTCGCGATAGACAACAACGGATAATAAAAAGGCGTACGCAACGGTAACGGCAGAGGCTTCTGTTGCTGTAAAAATACCGGATAAAATTCCACCGAGAATGATAATGACCAAAAGTAAACTCGGAAGCGCACCCAACCATACACGGCGTTCGCCGATACGGCATAATCCAACTACTAGCGTGATCATTTTAAAGACACACAAGAGGACGAAGAGTGTTAGAAGTCCACTGCCAAGTCCATAAATACACCATGCTAAAACAGCACATATACCCGCTATTCCTCGCAAAACCCAATGAATAATACGGATCTTACGGGGAAGAGGTGGTAATTGTTCTTGTTCGCTTTTACATCCGTAACCTTTTTTCCACGCAACGAGTCCGGATGCAAACATGATACAGAGACCGACCAATATCCCAGGGAGAATACCGGCAACGAACATTGAGGCAATAGAAACGGATCCGGCAACAACGGAGTAGACGATCATACAATTCGAGGGGGGGATTAACAACCCGGTTGTTGCAGCAGTTGCAGTCAAAGCAACGTTGAAGTCTCGGTCATATCCTTTCTTATTCATCTCAGGAATCATGAATCCGCCAATAGAAGAAACTGCCGCTGCAGCGGATCCCGAGATCGAACCAAACAACATGCATGTGAGTGTATTAACATAACCCAGTCCACCCGGCAGGCGCCCCATATAATAGAGGGCAAAATCAATTAGACGCCGAGCTAACCCACCACGTCCCATGAGGTAACCGGCAAATACAAAGAATGGAATTGCCAGTAAGGGAAAGCTATCTACTCCGTTTGCCATGCGCTGGGCGACCATAAATGAAGCGTCCAACCCATGGGCGAAAATAGCCATAAACGAGGCTAAGGCTATTGCGATACAGACGGGAGCATTTAACAGTAAAAGTGCGAAAAATGAAAGCACGAGTACTAAAATAACAACGTTCACGAGTTCACCCCTCCGTTTGAGTCATAGCACCCAACTTTTCAGCTGGAGTTCGAATTACATCAACTAAAATCTCAATGGCAAAGAGGGTGATAAAACATCCACTGATCGGCACGGCCATGTAAACCATTCCACGCGGCATCCAGGGAATGGTTGCCAGCATTGCTTGCATTTGCGCATCAGCCATTCGCCAACCTCCCCAGATGAGGACAATACAGGCGAATGCAACGACTAATAACTCAGTCACAACAGCGCACCATTTTCGGGCTGTCGGAGTTAATTTACTCACGAGAAAATCTACGCCAAGATGGGCTTTAGCTTGAAAAGCCAGCGCACCTCCGAGAAATGAAATCCAAACGGACAAGACCCGGGCAGCTTCATCAGTATAGGGTGCCTGGTTCCCCAATATAAAACGCGAAAATACACCCCATAGAACGTCCAAGGTCATTAATATAACCAAAAGAATAACAACCCACTGCAAAGCCTTAACAAGGCTTTGGAGAACCCAAGACAACACGTTCATTGAACCTCCTCAATTGCTTTTGCCAAAGCTTTAACGTCGGCGTATGCCTGCGAGTCTATCATAGAGCGGCAAGCATTCCTAAAACTTTCAATATCTGGCGTAATGATATGCACACCTTCTTGTTTGAGAAAAATCATGGCTTCGTCTGTTTTCGCTTGCCACAATTCCCGTTGATAATCCTGTGATTCTTTTGCTGCCTGGCGGAAAATAACTTGTTGTTCGGGTGTGAGTGTTTCCCAGACTAGGGTTGAGAATACTAACATGTCTGGAACCCTTTGATGCTCCGAAAGCGAAAAGAGTTTACATACTTCATAATGCCTAGATGTAACAAATGAAGGCGGATTATTCTCTGCGGCATCAACGGTTCCCTGCGCTAGAGCGGTATATAACTCTCCCCAAACAGTTGGGCACGGGCTTCCCCCCATTGCTCGAATCATGTCAAAGGCTGTTGGGCTACTCATTACGCGGACTTTTAACCCTTCGACATCTTTCACGCGGTAGATTTGTTTTTTTGTGGAATAAAAACTTCGCGCTCCGGCATCGTAATAGCAGAGCCCGAAAAACCCTCTCCCGTGTGTGCGACCGGCCTCAAGCATCTGTTTTCCGATTGAGCCTTCGAGAACCTTCCAGTAATGTTCTTTGTCGCGGAAAATAAAGGGTAAGCCAAATACACGTGTTTCCGGCAGCTGGGCTTCCAGTGCTGCTGTCGAAACTTTTGTCATTGCCAACTGCCCGGCTTGTACCTGTTCGAGTGTTTCAATCTCGCCACCCATCACGGCATTTGGATAAATATCCAGTTTTATGGTGCCCCCGGAAAGCTCGCTAAGGCGCTTTTGCATGAAGAGTAAACTCTGATGAACCGGATGTGTGTCTTCCAACCCATGAGCCATTTTTAGAACACCTTGCTCCTTCTGGTGTTCACGGAATGCCAGCATTCCGCTTACAGCTAAAATGGCAAACAATCCGACCACGATGCCATACGAAACCGGTTTGTTCATGAAACGGTGTCCTTTCACACCCAAAAAGAGGCTTTTCGATATTTGAACCGTGTAAACCGCTGGAGTCAATTCCAGCATTTCCACCCGACCACGAGCTTGGTTATGAATATAGAACAAGTTGCTTAAAAGTGCAATACACGCTCCAGCATTTTTATACGTGTATACGCCTGTACTCAGATGAATCTTTTCACTTTCATAAGTTTTCGTATTTATGGCACCGTTTGTATTTCTTTGATAGAGAAGTCGCCCCGGGTCTGGCGTTCGTCCGCCCCGGGTTTGAGTTAAACTCGGGGCGGACGTGAGCATAACACGGGGTTTCAGTGAAAAATGTCAGATGTTAGGGCTATCAAGTGCTCAGGGTTGTAATGTGTATGGATGCCGTTGCTAATGATTTACGATGAGGTAATTTAAAATGTGAGAACGCGATTGGTTGTGGGTATGGTATTATAAGATTCTCACGCGAAAGGAGAGTTATGATTATTGATACACTGGAACACGCAAAATTGTTACATTTGGGAGCTCGCTTTGAGAAGGCGTTTGCTTGGTTGTGCGCGGCCATTCACCAGTCACCGGAAGTTGGGCATCATGTGATTGAAACATTGCCGGATGGTACGGAAGCGATATATGCAAATGTTCAGGCATATTCAACGAGAGCTCCGCAAGATTGCGTACTCGAGTTTCATAAGAAATATGCGGACGTCCAATTTCTTCTGGCGGGGCGTGAGGCTATCGCGTATCGCCCGTTGACGGAGGATTTGGAGCTTAAAAAGCCATTCGATATAACAGGAGATATTGGATTCGTTTCAGGTGTTGGGACTCCCATTCCGTTTTCGAAAAATGGCTTTTTTGTTCTATTTCCACAAGATGCACATGCGCCTGGAATGCGCGTGGAGGGGTGTGAAACAGTCAAAAAGGTCGTAGTGAAAGTTCTATTGTGACGCCACTAACTTGTCTTGGGGTTATTGCAAACCTGACGCGCCCACGGGCTTCCCGAGGGATTCAGACGTTTATTGCTGCCGCAGCGCAAGCAGGGATTTCCCTGCTTGTGCCGCCGGACATGTTAGAGATTTTCCCGGGGGCTGTTCCTTGTTTTCCAGAGGATTTCGCCGCGAGAGGGGCTCAGGGCGTGGTTTCGTTGGGAGGGGACGGGTCATTGTTGGCGGTAGTTCATGCCATGGCGTCTGCTGATTTACCGTTTGTTGGGTTGAATGCAGGGCATTTGGGTTACCTAACTGCGGCCAATGAAGAAGGCTTCGCCTCCTTTCTTTACGCGTTGGCGAGGGGACGATATGTTGTTGAGCAGCGCACAACGCTGGAGGCGCAGACGTGCTCCGCTACGGAAGAAGCGTCGTGCGTCTGTAAAAATGTTCTGAACGATGTGGTGATTACGCGTTTAGAAGGTGGACGAGCGTTTGCCTTACAGTTGTATTTGAATGACACGCCGGTGGCACGGTATCTTTGTGATGGCTTGATTGTGGCAACGCCCACGGGGAGTACAGCTTATTCGCTTTCGGTCGGAGGACCAGTGGTTGCCCCAACGGCGCGTGTGCTGGTTATTAGTGTGATTGCTCCGCATATGTTGAGTGCTCGTCCTTTAATCATTCCAGATGATACACATATTCGTGTAACTGCGGATAAGGAGGAAGAGGCTTCTGCGGTGGTTCATGCTGACGGAATAGGTCATGCTACGCTTGCGCCCGGGGAGGCGTTAGATGTATCTGCGTCTTTGCGCCCGATTCGCTTGATCATGCCAGAGGGACAGACGCCGTATGGGTCTCTTTCACGTAAATTAGGCTGGAGTATGGCATTTACGCGATAGATTAAAGGTGGTATCACGTTGCTTGAAAGGGTGTTATGTTTTCATTTTTCCTGGCGTTGAAATATCTTCGACCCAAGCGTGGAGTCGCCTCTGTAGTAACGATGTTGTCTGTTCTGGGAGTGATGATTGGGGTCGCTATTGTAATTGTGGTGCGTGCAGTATTTACGGGATTCAGTGATACTTGGCAACAGAAGATTTTAGACTTTAAGCCTCATGTAATTGTCCGTGCAGCCGGGCGTCGCCCAATTCAACATTCGGAGACGTTGTGTCGGCATTATGAACAGTTGCCAGGGGTTTTGGCGGCATCACCTAGTATTGAGACACGCGTTTTAGTTGAAAATAATCGTAAGATATTGGCTCCCATTCTGTTAGGGGTGGACAGTGCGAGATTTCAACGGTTGTTGCCAATTGAAATGTGGAATGGGAGTTTTGATCTTTCTGGGGATGGCGTCATTATTGGGATTGACATGGCGGCGCAGCTCATGATTGAAGTTAATGACGAGTTATTGGTGTATTCCCCGATGAATCTGCTCAATAGAGATGAGATTTATTTTCCAGAGCGTTTGAAAGTAAAAGGTATTTATCGAACTGGTCAGGCAGAATATGACGGCAACTATCTATTCGTTTCCCTCGACATGGCGCGCGATCTAGCTGGAATGTCTACGGGCGTTAACAGTATTAGTCTACGGGTACAAAAGCCTCAGGATTTGAATCCGTTTAGCCAAGAGCCTGGAAATTTATTTGCGCAGATTGTGTCGATCTCAAATAATTTTTCAGAAAAACAACACCTTCAGCATGTCACGTGGCAACAACAGGATCGATTGATTTTCAATGCCGTTGCTACGGAGAAAAATATGATGACGCTCCTGTTGATTTTTATCAGTGTTGTAGCGATCTTCTGTGTCGTGAACACAATTATTGTGATTACTGTTCAGAAGACTCATGAGGTGGGGTTGCTTAAGGCGCTCGGGTTCTCAACACGTCAACTAACGATGACGTTTGTACTTTATGGATGGATACAATGCGTTATAGGAACGGCTCTAGGAATCGGGTTGGCATTTTTGTTGTTGTTCAATCTTCAAAATCTGGTTGATTGGCTTGCTAGGTTTGGAGTTGAAGTATTTCCGAAGGCCGTTTATGGGTTAGATGCATTACCGTGGCGAATTGTTCCTGTTGAGATCTTACAGGTGGCTGTATTGGTTATTGTATTTTGTGCATTGGCATCCTGTTTGCCGGCATGGCGGGCTGCATCGTTGGATCCTGTTAAGGCATTGTGTAAGGAGTAGTCAGATGTCTCAACCTTGTTGGCCATTGTTTGCAGAAAACCTGCACAAATCTTACGTTTTACATGGTGTGCGAATCGCAATTCTTCGAGGTGCTGGACTTGTAGCAGCACCTGGAGAGACGATTGCAATTATTGGACGAAGCGGCGCGGGGAAGTCTACACTGCTTCATCTATTGGGAGGGCTTGACCGTCCAGACTCCGGAACGGTTCAGATAGGTGGTCAAGCAATATATGGTCTGAGTGCACGTAAACGTGCCCAGTTGCGGGCCAGGCAGATAGGCTTTGTTTTTCAGGCTTACCATTTATTGCCGGAGATGAATATTACAGAGAATGTAATGTTGCCGGCGATGGCGGTGGGAGGCGTTTCCCGACGGACGATGCTGCAGCATGCAGAGACATTACTTACACGAGTTGGGCTTTCGGAACGACTACAGCATACGCCTCTTGAGCTTTCTGGTGGGGAACAGCAACGTGCAGCGATTGCTCGAGCACTCATGAATAAGCCGCCTCTCATTTTGGCAGATGAACCGACAGGGAATCTGGATGCAGGGACAGGAAGTGACATTCTGGAATTGTTATTCGATTTGACGAAAGAGAGAAAAGCAGTTCTTGTGATGGTGACGCATAATCCTGAAACTGCGGCACGTTGTTCTAAGACCTTAAAGCTGGAAGATGGATTGTTGATACAGGCATGAAAGAGGTCTGTTCTCACTGAGGCCTTAATGAAACATGTTTTGAGTGTTGAGTTTTTCATTGCAGGATAGTAACGTGTGTGGTAAAGTGATAAACTTGTTACCGAGGATGGAAGTAAAGGAATATGCAGATGGTGGTTCGGAATAAGAAAGATTCGCCTACGCCTGAGACGGGTGTTGCGCTTGATACGGAATTATTGGCGCATTACGAAACGTTAGCCAGGGATTGTGCGCGAATTGATCCGCAGCTTTACCGTAAATTCAATGTTAAACGTGGGTTGCGTAACGAAGATGGGTCTGGTGTGTTGGTTGGGCTCACGCGTGTGGGGTCTGTACATGGTTATGTTGTATCCGAAAATGAAATTGTGCCTGTTGAAGGACAACAGTTTTTTCGTGGAATTGATGTCCAGGAATTGGTTTATGGGTGTCAGAAGGAAAAGCGCCCGGGTTTTGAAGAGACGGCATATCTTTTATTGTTTGGTCGGCTTCCATCACGTGAAGAATTGGCAGAGTGGAATCGTGTGTTGGATGCCAAACGCGCATTGCCTTATCCATTGTTAGAAAAAATCATTCGCGAACCTAGTCGCGATATTATGAATTCGCTTGCCCGTTCGGTTTTGGCGGCATATAGTGATGATGAAACGCCTGATGCGGTGAGTATCCCCGCAGTGTTGCGCCAGAGTATTGAGTTGGTAGCGCGGTTCTCGGCAATGGCAGCTTATGCATATCAAGCTAAAATGCATTACTATCATGGAGAGTCCTTATTCGTACGGAATCCGATGCCGGGGAAATCAACGGCGGAGAATTTTCTCATGATGCTTCGCGAGGATGCGGCATATACGCCGTTGGAGGCAGAATTGCTAGATTTGTGCCTGATTTTGCATGCAGAGCATGGCGGAGGTAATAACTCGGCATTTACCACACATGTTGTGACCTCGGCAGCAACAGATACGTATTCTGCAATTGCGGCAGCGACGTTGTCATTGAAGGGGCCGAGACATGGTGGTGCCAATCTTCGAGTTATGCATCAGATGGATGAAATCAAGGATGCACTCGCGGATTGGTCAGATGAGGACGCTATTGCTGATTATTTACGAAAAATCCTTCATCGAGAAGCTGGGGATGGTTCTGGGTTGATTTATGGCCTGGGGCATGCGGTTTATACACTTTCGGATCCGCGTGCACAACTCTTGAAAGAGAAGGCATGTGAGCTGGCAGAGAGTAAGGATCGAATGGATGAATTCCGATTGTACGAGGCGATTGCTCGTTTGGGGCCGCAAGTTTTCAATGAAAATCGAGAGAAGACCCACGAGCTTTGTGCGAATGTGGATTTTTATTCCGGTTTTGTGTATGACATGCTAAATATTCCGATGGATTTGTATACCCCGTTATTTGCGATTTCTCGTGTGGTCGGGTGGTGTGCACACCGTTTGGAGGAGTTAGTCAATGGGGGGCCGATCGTTCGCCCGGCATTCAAAGCTGTGGGTGGAACACAGGGAGTGTATATACCACTTGCTGCTCGAAATTGATCGATTTGGAGGATTATTCTATGGAGAAAGAGTGCACGCGGAAGTGGTCGGCGTTGCCTCGTGTGGTTTTAGTAACGGGTGGAAGTGGGTTTCTTGGAATTAACCTTATTCGCTGGTTGTTAGCGCACGGTGTGAGGGAAATTCGCTCTTTGGATTTGGTTCCGTTTGATTATCCAGAACGAAGTCATGCGCGTGTACGAACAGTTGTCGGGGATGTACGTGATCGAGTTGCCATAAGAGGCTTGATGGAGGGGTGTGATGCTGTGGTACATTGTGCCGCAGCCTTGCCGTTGTGTTCCGCATCGGAGATTCGATCGACAGATGTAGATGGGACACGTATTGTTGCCGAAAAGGCTCTTGCGGCCGGAGTGAGCCGTTTCGTTTACATTTCATCTACGGCAGTGTATGGGATTCCGGAACATCACCCGATAGTGGAAACGGATCGTTTGGAAGGGGTAGGGCCATATGGTGAGAGCAAGATTGAGGCGGAGAAAATACTTCGTACGTTGGATTCCGGTGCATTTGCTGTATGTATACTGCGGCCAAAAAGTTTTGTCGGCCCGGAGCGTTTAGGTGTTTTTGCGTTGCTTTACGATTGGGCATTTACTGGGCATGCTTTCCCCATGATTGGTTCCGGGAAAAATCGTTATCAATTACTGGATGTAGAGGATTTGTGTGAGGCGATCGGCTGTGTGCTTGCTTCGTCAGATATACAGGCTGTTCGTGGAACATATAACGTGGGAGCGATATCATTCGCTACCATGCGTGAAGATTGGCAGGCAGTATTGGATGCGGCTGGATTTGGGAAACATGTTGTTGCGACACCAGCTTGGTTGGTGATTCCACTATTGCGGTTATTGGAGTGGACGCATTTGTCGCCGTTGTATCGCTGGGTTTACGAAACAGCACCACAAGACAGTTTTGTCAGTGTAGAACGGTTGTGTCGCGCATTTGGATGGTCCCCACGATTTTCTAATCGCGATGCATTGCTTCGTAATTATGCCTGGTATGTGGCTAATCGGGAACGGTTTTGCGGACAAAGCGGTAAAACCCATCGTGTGCCGTGGAAGCAGGGGATTTTAGCTCTGATCAAGAGGTTATTCTGATGGATTTGATTCTTGACCGGTCGTCTGCTCGAACATTGATTGTGTTTGGCGAACGATTGATAACATTGGATGGACGTGATCCTGCATGGGTGCCAGCTATAAAGCGGTGCCTTCAGGGGCATAGACCGTCACGTCTGCTTGTTGGATTAGGCCCTGGTTCTTTCGCCGGAACACGTGCAGCCATTGCTTGTTTACAGGGTATTGGGATCGCTTGGAAAATGCAACCCTTGGGATTTGCTTCGTCAGCCGTTCTGGCATTGGCCTCGGGATTACCCGTAGTCTCGGTAGTGGGTGATGCCAGGCGAGGGACATTATGGCTTATACGTTACGCTGTAACACCAGAACGTATTGTCCAACTTGGAGATTCCCGAATTCTCGCGCGTGAACATTTCATTCCAACAGAGGAAGTGGTCTCACCGGATGCAGATCGCCTGGTCGAGTTCAATTTACGTTCGGTATCCTTGACGGTTGAATGGCTGCAAAAAGCCGTATTACGGTTGGAGCACGCGCTTGTAA
>ERZ808286.979-NODE-979-length-15675-cov-3.183483_pt1 | contig 15675 bp, 8 predicted proteins | sample MGYA00521276_ERZ808286 | MGnify/ENA primary metagenome ERZ808286 (study PRJEB31516, sample SAMN03275607) | gut metagenome | biome: mammalia-associated habitat; material: feces | host: Papio cynocephalus | place: Kenya | collected 2012-08-01 ... | reverse complement strand
GAGAGCAGTATGATGGTGCCGGCAGAGTTTGCACGAGTTGCTGTGGAACAGGGCACCATCGGAGTTGTAGCCGACCCGCACGAGATTGGCAACGTGCTCGGCAAGGATGGTATAGAATTCATGATAAACAGCGGCAAGCATATTCGCTTCAACTTCTGTTTCGGTGCACCGTCGTGCGTCCCTTCGTGTGGAACAGACATAGAGACGAGCGGTGACACGCTCGACAGCAAAGATATCGAGGAACTGATGGCGCGCGATGATATCGGCTATCTGGCTGAGATGATGAACTTCCCCGGTGTTCTTTCCGGTGATAAGGAGGTGATGGCAAAGATTGAGGCAGCTAAGCGCCACGGCAAACCGATTGACGGGCATGCTCCGGGACTCTTGGGCGAGGAACGCCGGCGGTATGCTGCCGCCGGAATATCCACCGACCATGAGTGTGCCACGCTTGAAGAGGCGAGGGCATGTGTTGAGGCGGGTATGACGGTGCAGATTCGTGAAGGCTCGGCGGCAAAAAATTATGAGGCTCTCATTCCTTTGCTCAAGGAACATCCCGACAAGGTGATGTTCTGCACCGACGACTGTCATCCTGACGACTTGATACGCGGTCATATCAACAGTATCGTTTCTCGTGCCATGGCTGACGGCTACGACTTCTGGGATATCCTGCAGGCGGTATGCGTCACGCCGCAGCGGCATTATCATTTGAAATGGGGACTGCTCCGTGAGGGTGATGCGGCAAACTTTATCGCCGTGAATAACCTTACGCCAAACTTCCGTGTGCTTCTCACTGTGGTGAAGGGCAAGGAGGTTTACAACTGCAATTCGTTTCTGAGCATCATAAAGTCGCAATCTAAGTCGATAAACAACCAGATGGCTATTCTCGACAACTATCCAAACCATTTTGTAGCAAAGCCAATCACAGCCGATGACATCTGTCTGCCGATTAGTAGCGGCGACAGGGTACGTATAATTCGTGCTTTCGACGGGAGCTTGTTTACAAAGAGCGAAGAGGTGCTGGTTACGGGAAACCCTCTTGTAGACAGTCGATATGCATGGGGCGAAGTGCAGAAGATTGTTGTTTACAACAGATATCATGAAGGGGCAAAGCCTGTTGTGGGACTCGTTCGCGGATTCTGCCTGACAAACGGTGCCATGGCGGCATCTATAGCCCATGACTGCCACAATATCGTGGCTATAGGAGCAAAAGACGAGTATATCGTAAAGGCAATAAACCGTGTGGTGGAGATGAAGGGCGGACTCGTGGCCATTGCCGGTAGCGAGATGACAGACCTGGCGCTGCCGATAGCCGGACTGATATCTCCGCTGAGCGGACATGAGATTGCCTATCGTAGTTCTCTTCTTCGTGATACCATGCAAAAGGCGGGCTGCCAGTTCCATGCACCGTTTATAACAATGGCATTTATGTGTCTGCCTGTAATTCCAGAGATGAAACTCACCGATATCGGACTCTTCGACTTCAACAAGTGGGGATTCGTGAAGACGTTTGAAAAATGCTGATTAGAAACTTCATAAAATCGTTGCCATGTCCATAAAAAAAATTTTTCAGTGTCATTGAACGAATTATTTTTATGGTAATACTTTATTGATTGGAGCTTGGAATTGCCGGTCTTACTTGACCATTGTTTATTCTTAACGAACTATTATCACATAGTGATGAAAGAAAAAGTGTCTTTCAAAGGAAAGGAATCCAATGAAAGACACATTAAACCATTAACTGTTTATGAGAAAAAATTACTTTATTACTTTTAATACTTTGCCGTCTTTTACAATTATATTCACGCCTCTTTTTATGTTCTGCTGTGTTCTTCCAGCCAAGTCAAAGATCTTCTCCCTGCCGTTGGCATCACTCTTTACGGAAGTTATTCCAGAAACGTAGCCGTCGAACTCGGCGCTGGTGATAGCGGCAGAGTTAGCCACCTCACATTTAGTCTTGTCGTCGGGGTCATAATCGTGAACGAATGCAAGTATGCCCACATTGTCCATGTTGTAGTCTTGGGTGTAAGGGATAGAACATTCGTATGTGTAGTCATCGCCGTTCCACTCCAGCACGTCGCCCCATATACTGTTTACGCGCCGCCCCACGTTGTAGTGGTAATAGTCACCGCTTGAACCAGCCTGAGCCTGAGCCTTGATGTTTGTCTCCGTCAGCACTACCGTTATCCTTGCAGGGTTGCGCGTGAAGTCCTTCTTGCTGCGGGCACCAGTCACCTTAACGTTTATCTTCTGGTTCTCCTTGTCGAGTGCGGCCGTTACCTTCAGACTGACGAAAGCTTCCTGAGACATTCTGTTGCGTATGTAGGCAAATAGCTCTTGGGAACTTGACACGCCCATGACTGGAGATGCAGCATCGTTGTAGGTGTAGCGGTCGTACATCACAGCTGGAGCAGACTCTTTGTCGTAGAACCATCTCCATGCATCATGGAAGTTTGTAGAGAGAAAGTCGGTGTAGTATCCCGCATGATTCTCCATCGTGTTCAGTCGTCCTTTAAAATCCGGGTCTTCCATTGCCTTATGCACATAGCCTGCAACACGCGGGCAGTTGGTGCATTTCTCTGTTGTGAATTCCTCGAGCAGCACATTGCGTTCGAAGCTATGGAGCGTTACACTGAAACTGCCCGACTTGATGTTGTCATCGGGAGTTTCTTCTTGTCCCTCGGCAAGATTGGCGAGCGTTACGCTTATTGTGCGCTCTTCGGGATCCATTGTCTGAATGCACTTTGGCTCAATGGTGAAAGTATAGAGCTTACTCTCGTTATAGACTATAGGCTCGGTGCAGTGTGCCGTGTACTTCTCTTCAGTGCCGTCGAACGAGCATATAGCGTCAAAGCTGCTTATCGTTACCGTGGCATTGTTGCGCACAGTCATTGACAGCTGCATCTTTCCCTTGTCCACAGTGTAGTTTTTAGGTACAGTCAGACTTTCGAGCGAGAGGTCGTATTTAGGAAGATTGTCGCCATAAACCATAGCCTCCACACATGCCGTAAGAGTTTCGCCATAGTCTTTCCAATCATCTTTGCCTGAGCGAGTGAAACAAGAATACCCAGTCACCCCGCTTTCCGTACAGCTCATTGCCTTGCAGGTGCTCTTTTGGTGGTAGGAGTATCCGAGATAGAGCTTTTTCATTCCGGCGTTGATGTCCACGGCTTTAGTCAGTTTCACCGTGTTCCATCCCTTTTCCATCGATGTGATAGTGTCGGTAGAGAGTACCGGTCCGTCGAGGCTCTCGCTTACCCATACCGCAAGGGAATCGACGTTAAGTTTGGATGAAAGGGCAGCCTTTATTTCGCGTATCTGGTTGCCGGCAAGACTTTTTATGCGGTCTTCCTTGAGCAGAATGGCACAGCTGGTCCATGTCTTCTTCTTTGTCGATATGCCGGAGAAATAGCTATCTTCTGTCGAAGGGAATGTTCCTGTATTCCCCTGACAATAGCCGATGTTCATTCCCGACACTTGGGCATTGCCCGCCTCACTTATAGCGAGCAATGCCAAGAGTGATAATATTGTTTTTTTCATTTTCAATCCTTTTTACTGGACTAATGTCCTGATTAGAAAATTTCAGTCTGCAGGTTATCTCATCACCTTGCGCACGATGGTTGTTCCGTCTTCTTTCTGAGTGCGGATGATGTTGATGCCTTTGCTTAGAGCGTTCATTTTCTGTCCGCCTATAGAGTAGTATTCGGCAGCGTTGCCTGGAACGTTGTTGATGACAGACGAGATGCCGTCGGAAGAACTCTTCATCACGTTCACGTCGTCGAGACGCAACAAGTATTGTCCTGTGCAGTCGTGATGGCGGAAGCCGATAACGATTTGCTTGCCGGCATAGTCCTTGAGGTCGAATTCACGCTTTGTCCATCCATCTTCAGCTCCGTTCTCCTCTTTTAGAGTTTCAGAGATGAGAGGTGTTGTTTCTTTCATTTTCTCCACGCTGAACGTGCTCTCGTCGTAAGGCAATACATACATGCTGTAGTGCTCCTCCCATTTCTTCGGACTGAATGCTGCAATATAGTATGACAGTTTTGCTCCATCGGCAGGGATCGTGATTATTGGCGACAAGGACCAGTTGTCTGGAGTAACGGCTCCAAGACTGTTGCTGTATGATATGGATGCGAGACATTCGCTGCCGCTGTGGCAGTATTCCGGACGGTCGCCCCAAAGATTAGAGCCGAGGTTCCATGTTTCTCCGTCCTTGTCTTCGTCAACGGTTGACCATCCGTAAGCCACATCTTCAAAGTCGCCAAGATATATATATCCCTCGTCGGCAGCATTCTTTGCCTTTCCGTGACACTTTACGGTTACTGGTCCCGCACTTGTCTCTATTGTTAGGTCGCTGTTGAACTCGCCGGCTTCTGACGGGTAGAACCATAGGGTTACGTCAATGTTCTTGTTGAAAGCTGCCTTGTCGGTTGTTTCGATACCATAGAATGGAGCATCACCTGTTATGGCACCCACTGTAAGGTCATCAGAACCTGTGTTGTGAAGTCTTACTTTGGCAGTTGTATAGCGGTTCATACCAACGTAAGAATCATCGAATGTTACTTCTGGTGTGAGCAACTCAACATTTTTTTCCTCGAAGTCGATTACATGAATCTTGATGTTTGAAATCTCTGCGAAGTCGCCTTCCGGTACCGAACCGCTTCCGTCATGCTTCCATGTCCACACGTAGCTGTGAGAGCCTGGTATGCAGGCAAGATAATCACTCCATGAATCATCATTAGCAAGCACGTCGGAACCGGCATCAACGTCGTAGCCATATATACTTGTATTGCCGCTGGTCATAGGATGATTCATGCCTAAATACAAATAGCTACTGTACAGGTGTGAATAATTCTCGTTGTCAATAGGTCTGCCGTAGCTGTGGCCTTCCCATGATACGTATGCGAGCTTACCTTTAGGAATGTCAAGTTTCATCTTGAACCATGAGTCGCTGGCTACAGAGTTGTCGCCGGCATTCTTGTTCACAGCCTTGCCGTCTTTTATGACGAAAGGATAGTCTGGGTTGACTTCCCATCCGGTGATGTATTCGGCGCCTTCGGTTACAATACTTGCGAAGTCTGGCATATCCATCACTGAAGCCTTTACTTTTGCAGTAAGTTCACCGGCAGAAGTCTCGATAGTGAATGTAGCTTCCTTCTCGCCGGAAGTGGATGTCTCCATGGTAACAGGTATGTCTATGCTTTCGAGCGTTACAACAGATTTCAGTCCGCTGATGTCGGCTGTAAATTCTTTGTTAGAGCTTGTTACTTTATTCACGGTGAGATTGTTGGCACCCTTGTTCTCGATAGTGATAATGCCCGTCTTCATACTTGTCTTGCCAGCCTCTAACACAGTGGTACCGAGATTTACGTCTGGTGTGTTTACAACTGCGGCATTTGCAACAAGGTCTTTGTCTTCGTATGCTATGTCGTATACATACAGATTGTTCTCTTCCAAGCCTGTATAAGCCTCTCCGTCATACTGGAATCTGATGAAGTGCTTGCCTGGGGCAAACTCCCAACTGTCAGACATGTCAGCATTTGGTCCGTTCCATGATTTTTTCACTCCGTCGAGCGTGTCGATGAAGTAGCCGCCGGCATTCTGATACCAAGCGCTACTGTTGTTGCATACGCCCTTCCAACTTACTGTTGCAAGCTTTCCGTCAGGCACGGTAAAGTCAAGACGCAGCCATGAAGAACCATATTTGCCGTGAGTGCCCGACTGTGCCACTTGTGTTCCGTCGGCGAGTGTTGCCATCTCAAACGGGAATTCGATGTTTGTCGTTACGTCGAAGTTACCGCTCTTTATGGCTGCCGAGAAGTCCGGGTAGTCTTTAGCCTTGGCTGTAAGATCAACCACGATGCTCTTCTCCTCTGTTCCGTTGTCGTAAGTCAGCGTGGCAATGCCTTCGTATTCGCCGGCTTTAGTGCTGTTGAACTTGAACGGCAGTGTGTATGAACTTTTTGCAGGAATGACGCCCGACATGGCAGTGGAAGTGAACGTGTTGTCGTCAGACTCCAACTCCATAACGAACTCGGCATCCTTACCACCTCTATTATATAAGGTAATGTCTTTCTCTGTGTCAGTCTTCACGAAAGCCTCACCGAAGTCAGCAGACTCAGTGAATGATATAATGTCTGCTGCATTAGGATTAGGCAGATTGCACGAGAATGATTTGTATACGCGGATTACTCCATAACTGTATCTTGCAAGCATGTTGTCGCGAAGCTTTATAGTGGAGATATTGCCGTTGTCGTCGGTTGTAACGTCAAATACGATATCGTCTGACGGGTTAATACTACCACTTTCGCTCACTACACCTCCAAGCAGCATTGCGTCATATGCTCCGCCATAGCTTCCGCATACTATTCCTGTTTTTGTAGTAGGTATGGTGATAGTCTTAGCGTCGGCATCGTATACGCCGTCCACCGGATAGTCGTAGCTACGTGCCCATGCTGTAGCAGACTGGTTGTACATGTCAAACAAGTTTGTGAATGTTGCTTTTGTGCCGTTGAGTGCCAAACCGACATTATAGCTATAGATATCGCCGCCGTCGTAGTTAAACTCGTAGTTGGAATGAAACGACTGAGCGATGGCAAAATACTGCACCGTATCTACCGCTGCCTCTTCCATGCGGGGCAACTGTTTCCTTACAGGTGCAGTAATGGTTTTCATACCTCCGCCACTGGGAATGATGCCTTCCACATTTTCTGGTGTAGCGAGAAAAGAAACGTCATTCGGATTGATTGTTGATTTCAATTCCTCTGCATTGACCTTATTATTAGGAGATACCTTTACGGTTTGCGCCTCCGTGGTTAATGCCATTGCAAAAGAAACAACCAAGATTAGTGATAATTTCTTCATAATACTCCGTTTTGGTTTTACAATATGTTATTTAATCTGTTGCAAAGATAGCAATTTGGTTTATTGTAGAATCTTGGCATTTTGCTTTTTGCCTACATTTTTATAAAACTGTATAAATAAAGCCCTTTTATTGTACAATTTCATGAAATCAGAGAATATTTTCACGCTTTTTATTAACTTTGCATCCAAAACGTAAAGTATAAGATGAAAAAGTCTGTCATTTCCGCCATATTTGCATTATTATTTTGTGTGATGCCTGTATTCTCCGAGAAACAGTCATTTACAGTAGACAATTTAGTGTCGATGGGTAATAGCTATTATCTTTCGGGGAGGTATATCGATGCCATGGACGTTCTTGCAAAGGCTATGGACAAGGCAGACAAAACGGGGAATGATAAGGCATACTTAGAGTCGCTCTTCATAATCGGAAATATATACACAATTTTCGATGACTACGAGCAGGCGTTGCATTACTATACAAGTTGTCTCGACAAAGTGGATGGGAGTAAAGATTATTCGCTGACCAATAAAATCAGAAGCAATATGCTCATCTGTTACTCTATGCTTGGCAAAAGAAAAGAGGCTGAAAATTGCTACAAGGCTATTGGGACGCTTAATATGGGAAGCGAAGACTTGAACAGGTTTTATACTTATCTCAACCAGGCTCTGCTTATGACAGCTCGCAATTATACTAAAGGTGCCATATTCTTCCATAAACAGGCAATGGACTATGCTTTGGCGCATGGGATGAACGGTCTGTATGTAGCTGCCGAAATGGGACAGATTGGCAGTATGCATGAGAAGGCGGGCGACCTGAAAACTGCCGAAGAATGGTATCTGAAATGCAAGGAATATGCAGAAAAAGGGCATTATGTAGGTCCGCTCACCACGGCCTGCGAAAGGCTTGCAACTATATATGGCAAGCAGGGAAAAGACAATCTCTATATAAAATACAACAAGCTTTATGTGGATTACACCGACTCGTTTTTCCGACCGAAAGACTTCAACAACAAGAGAAGTCTGATAAGCAGATACGAGGCAATGTCGAAAGACAGGCAAGTGACGCGGCTGAGAGACAAGAACACAAGACTCGTCTTCATCATTGTTGTTATTGTTTCACTTATGCTTGTACTTGTATGTTTACTGCTATATATATATAAGGTGAACCGCCGACTTGTTGAAACCCAGCGGCTGCTTATAAAAAAGCATCAGGAGCATAGCCACCAACTAGAAGTGCAGAACGAGATATTCACTAGCATGAAGAACACAGTGGAGCATCATGAGGATGATAATATGCCTCTTGTAGAAACCTGTCATAGTGAAGATCTTAACGATTTATCATCAGAAAATACAGAAAAGGATGAGACTGACGAAAACTTGCTTGACAAGTCGCAGGTGGACATTCTGCTAATGTCGATAGCAAAGGTGATGGAAAACACAGAAACGGTGTGCGACCCAGATTTCAGCCTTGCAGTGTTGGCGCAACTTGTCGGTTCCAACACGAGATACGTGTCATGGGTAATAAACACGAAATACGGCAAGAATTTCAAGACTTTCCTTAACGAATACCGTATACGTACGGCTTCGAAAATGCTTGTAGACACAGAAAAATTTGGTAATCTTACCATTGCAAGCATTGCCGAGAAGGTAGGGTACAAGTCGCCTGCAAGCTTTCATCTTGCATTCAAAAAAATATATGGCATGACTCCGGCAGTATATGTAAAATTAGCAAGACAGAAAGACAAATAGCTAATTGCAATAAAGAATTTATACTACTTCATTAATAGTTTCCTTTGTCTTTATTTCCCCGACAAAATAATATATATAATGACAGGGGCACCTATGATGGGAGTTACGGCATTAAGCGGTATAATGCCTCCCTCGCTCGGCAGTACGGTGATGATGTTGCACAGCAGTGCAATGGCACATCCCATAAGTATGGTTGCCGGAAGGAGCACCCGGTGATTGTCGGTAATGAGCAACAGTCGTGCCATGTGTGGCACAGCAAGTCCGATAAATGCCACAGGTCCGCAAAATGCCGTCGACACGGCGGTAAGCAATCCTGTTACCGTCAGTAGCAAATTTCGTGTGCGGATTATGTTAATGCCCAGATTCTCGGCATATCTGTCGCCGAGCATCAGGGCATTTAGTGGTTTAACGAGCAGTATACTGCCTACGAGTCCGATAGCCGTGAGTATTGCGAAGGTAGGAATCATTTTCATCGTTACACCGCCAAACGAGCCCATTCCCCATACTGCATACGTCTTCACTCCCTCGTCGGTGGCAAAGAAATTGAGCAGGGATATTGCAGAGCTTGTTATGTATCCTATCATTATGCCGATAATGAGCAGCATTACGTGGTTTCTCACGAGGGTAGAGAAGAAAAAGATGAGTGCCATTACAGCCATGGCTCCGATGAATGCCGCTGCCAATACGGCGGCAAAACCGCCGACGCTGACAGAACCTACCGATACGCTGCCGCCGAAAAGCAACATCACTAAGGCGACGCCGAGACTTGCTCCACTGTTGATGCCGAATATGCTCGGACCGGCGAGTGGGTTGCGGAATGCCGTTTGCAACATCAGTCCGCAAACCGCCAGCGAACCGCCGCAGCAAAGGGCAGTTATAGCCTGTGGCAGGCGTGATTCCATGATGATGTATCCCCAGCTTGGTTTTGTCGGTTCATTTCCCGTAAGAATGTCAAAGACATCTTTTGACGGAATCGATACCGATCCGATAAGCAGACTTCCAGCGAAGAGGATGACAGTGGCTATAGCCAACAGTATGCAGTATGCAGTGTCTCGTTTCATTATTTAAGTTTTTGGAAATAACGTAGTTTTCCTGTAGTCTTCAGGTTAGGATGCATGATACGAATGAAGTCGGCAAGCAGATAATCGGGATGAAACGGTGTTTCCTCATAGAACAACGTCTTCTCCACGTTGCATCCATACAGTTCGCCTGTCTTAAACGCATTCATTTGGCTGTATCCGCTACGTTCAGCGAGCAAGTCGCCAGTAGCGTAAATCTTGTTGCTGCTGTATCTGAAGAGCCATGCGTCAGCATCGCCGCCCTTCTCCAGAACATTTTCGAAAGATAGCGACAAGCTACCACTGTGGTCGTCATTAGCCCAAGGATACTGTCCTCCGGCATCTTTAACCATCTGTCCGATAGTGCTTTTGCCGCCCGGCATATACCACACGTTGCCAACCATCTTGTCTATAATCACGGAGCGTCCCGGTCCTGCTTGTCTTGCTTGTCGGCAAAGGTTCTGATAGTTTTTGTCAACAGCTGCAAAAAGATTGTCGGCTTCCTTTTCGGCACCAAACAGCATGCCATAGAATTTCATCCATTCAGCGCGTGCCAGAGGGGAACTCTCCATGTAGTCGGCACACTCAATGATAGGTATGCCGAGTTCTTCCGTCTTGCCGTATCCGCCACTGTTTTCAAATGGCGACAGCATGATAACGTCAGGCTTAACGTCCATTATCCTCTCTACCACGGGTTGCAGACCGCTACCGCAGTCGGTTATTTTGCCTTTTTTTACCTGTTGTTGTATGAAAGGCAGTTTGATGTATTTCACGTCAGCCACGGCTACTATGCTGTTCTTGCGCTGGAGCATATCGAGCAGAGAGCAGTGTACGGTTGTGAAAACCGCAGCTCGCCTTACCGGGGTCTCCACTATTGTGGCATTATCCGGAAGTTTGTCAGTTTCCGGCGCTTTTTGTCCACGTGGCACAAGAACATAGGTGTGTAGCACCTTGCCGCTTTTCCATGGGTTTTTCACTACTGCAACAGTGTAGCCATGATGACTTACAAGCGTCAGCAGTGAAGCATATTTCATGCGGATGGTGTCGCCACCGTCAAGTGTCTGTGCTGTTTTGTTGCCACAAGATGCAAGCAACACGACAGTAATCAAAAGCAGAATGTATTTGCGCATTTGGTGATGAGTTGAAAGTTCTGTTTCCTTTGATAAATGACAATAGAGACAACCAAAGACCATGCAGTCTTTATTGTTGTCTCATATTGTCTATACCTTATATTATATAGAAGTAATATTACTTCTTGATATATTCAGTGCCGATGTTGAACACAAATGAAGTAGGACCAACGCCGCACTCATAGTTGCCAACCTTTGTTCCGTCGGCTTTAAACATGAAGATGCGACCGTTGCCCTTGTAGTTAGCCTTATTTGTGTCTGGATTCTTCTGATAGGCACCGATGAGAACATATCCGTTTACAGGATCAACGCCGATGCAGTTAGGGCTATAGATAGTCTGGTCGCTGTCGGTGATAAATGTAGTTTTCTGTCCATTCTGGATATTGTAAACCTCATACGTGCTTGCAGCCTTGCCGTAAGAAGTATTGTTGAATGTATAGATATGAGTGCCGTCGAAAGCCATAGCTGTGGCATCGAGCAAAGTCGTTACGGTGTTGCCGCTCACTTTGCGCACTCCACCCTTAACGTCGCCATAGTTACCCATATCCATCACATAGATGTTGCCACTGCCGTCAACAGCCACCTTTGTAGGATTGGTAATCTGTGAGTCCTTTATCGGAGTGTCAGCACCGGTGGCAAGGTCGATTACAGATACAGAAGCCTTTGTTACGGCTGCGTAGTCTGAGTTTGCCACATAAAGTTTGCCACCAGCTACGGCTATGCCCTCTGGAAATGAACCAGCCTGGTAAATCTTCTCCTTGGCATATTCCACGGTGTCGATAGCCACAACGCAGCCGTTGCCGGTAGTTGTTGCGTTCCAGTTTGCATCATAACTTGACGATGAGCCACCATAGAACGAAACGTAAACTTTTCCGCTGGCAGCAGTAACGCAGCGAGGCTTCAAGCAGTTTTCGCCAAGGTCGATGTTTGTCTTTATCTGTTTCAGGGAGCGCATTGTCTTCACGTCGACCACCTCAATGGTGTTCTCCTCGGTAACGGCAAGATACATCTTGCTGCCATATACCACACCGTCGTTTGCCGTCAGTCCGAGCACACGGCCGTTTGCCGACTTAAACACGTCGTTCTGGATGCTGCTCTTTGCGTAGTCTACATACGATAAGCTGCCCACGATACTGCTGCTCTGGTTTCCGCTGCATACAAGGAAGGCTCCGTTGCTGACGGTTACGGGTTCGTACTTCGGTGCGTCGTCGTTGTCGTCGCAAGCGGTGAAGATGGTTGCACCCATAAGCAACACCGCCAAGGTCTTAATGTAATTCTTCATTTTCATTTTCTTTTTATTTAAAATTTATAGTTCAATGTCATTTGATAGCTTCTTCCCGGCATTGGGTAGAGGGCAACGATACTGTATTGCTTGTCGAACAGGTTCTTCAGGTCGCCGCGAACTTCTATCCGGTGTCTTCCGATATGGAACTGGCGGTATGCCGTTACTCCGAAATCTACAAATCCTTCAATCATTGTAGTAGGGTAGTGCTCGTTGTTAGGCCAGCGGCTGCTCATGCCTGTGGCATGTACCGACAGATTTACCCATGGATTTTCATACCCTATTGAACCACTATAGGTGTGTTCCGGCATATAGGCAATCTGCTTGCCGAAGTTAGGCGACTCGCGGTTTGTGCGGTTTTCCACTTTCTGCAGACTGTAGCTACCTGCGGCATACAGCTTGTGCTTGGGATTGAACATGTGGTCAATGCGCAAGTTGAAGTCCGCCCCGATACTCCTTACGCGTCCGATGTTGACGCATGTCCATACGAACATATTGTATGGCACGGCAACAATCATGTTTTTTACATGGTTGTAGTATCCGTCGGCGGTAAGGTTCATACTTGTGTGTTTCGACAACTTGGGAGCCCAAGTAACGCCAAGGTTCCACTGGTCGGTTGATTCTGCATTGAGATCAGTACTGCCGTAGTGGTAGTAATAGCTTTCGTTGAATGTAGGGGTACGGAAAATATTCTTGTATCCGGCACGCAAGTGTAGACTTTCATCGTTTGAAAGGCGCACGGATATTGATGCCGACGGTGACAGCCGGCGCATGTCTTTTGCTGAATTCACTTGTACATCGAGGCGACCGTCGCTTGCTTCTACGTCTTTCTGATGGTTAAGATACAGGGAGTGAAGTAGGCGAGCTACTGCCGTTAGTCTTCCCGTATGGTATTTTACCGTGGCAGACTGCAATACAGAATGGCGGTAGGGATGCCCCATTACTGCGCGTTTCGAACTGCCGTTGAGATTGTTCAGTGCATAGTCTGCCGAATAGTCGAGAGCCCAATGTACTGACGGTACGTACAATACGGCGGCAGAGGCATAGTATTCGCGTTGCCAGTAGGTTGCATCGTTTATGCCCCCGGCATATAGAGCATCGCGATAGACCGACTTCGCCCAGTTCGTTTTTGCGGTGAATTTTGCCGACCATTGGCTTCCCCATCGCTTCTGCCATGCCAATTGGCTGAAGAAGTTGCGGTCGTGGAGAGTCTCGCCGCTAACGTTCGTATAGTAGCGCACCTGTCCCGGCAGTTGGCGAGAGTTGTCGTAATAATAAACCTTTCCCGTCAGTCGGCTTGTCGGCTGCGTATTCCAAACAAAGTTTATCTCACCGTGCCCGCTGTTCATACGGCTGTTTGTGCGGCGGTCGTGTGTAGTAATCGTTATATTGTGTATCGTATACGGATAGTCATTTTCGGCATAGGTATATTCAGCCATGGCAGAAAGCGAGAACCTGTCGCTAAGACTCTGCTCGTAGCGCAGAAAAGGACTGAGCAGTCCGAATGATCCCCATTTCACTTGTGCTGTTATGTGTGGTAGCTTATTTCCATTAGGCATGCCGATAGTCCGGATATTCAGCACGGCAGGAGTCGTAACGTTGCGTGCCGGCAGGAAAATATCGTCGTTGTCGCCAACAGTCAGCGATAGTTCCGCCACGTTGTCAAGAGCATAGCGTGAGAGGTCAATTTCTCCGCTTTGGCAGTCGCTGAGCATCACTCCGTCATAGCTTACCCCCGTATGCTTAGCTCCAAATCCGCGTACGGCAACAGTTTTCACTCCGCCAGCCCCTCCGTAGTCGCGTAGCGTTATGCCCGGTATGCGCTGTAGAGCATCTCCCATGTCAGCCACTCCCATAGTGAGCATGTCTGAACGGTCGAGGATATGCACCGGTGCTACAGCGCTCAAGGCGCGCTGGCGACGGTTTTGTCTTACGGTAACTTCCTGCAACTGGTGTGTGGGTGAAGTGATGGAATCGGTTTGCGACCACATTTCTGTGGACGCAAGGATTGCCAATATCAATGCTGTCTGTCTGTTCATTATCTGTCTTTTTGCTTATTCTGTCGCCTAACCCGAGAGTGCGTATCAGAATTTATGTGGCTTATGGCAGGTTTTCTGACTTGTCAGCCTGATCGCAAACGTCTTCCCGGCATAATTCTGTTGCCAGTGACCTTGAGTTTACGTCTATTAATGGCTGCTTACAGCTGCTGGACAGTTGGAGCTTTCCACTCCATTCCCTTGAGCCCCGGTATGGGGCTGACCTTAAGCGCATGCAAAGGTAAATAAAAAAATGTATATGACAAAGAAATGCATGACAACTAAGTCTTTTTTCAGAGCGTACTGGCTATTTGCATCACTTTACGTGCGTATTGTGGGTCTTGTGCATAGCCGATATTTGTTAGAAAGGCATAGTAGTCGCCGCCGGTATATTTATATTGCACATCATCCTTATATGCCTTCACGCTTTCTTCCCAATTGTTGAAGACGTAGTAGCTTCCGTCAGAAGGGTGTCGCAGTCCGAAGATGTTATGGCTTTGCACGCAAAGGACACTTGAAAAATGTCCGGTTTCCAAAATCGCCTGAGCCACCACAATCTTCTTGAACTTCACGTTGTATTTGTCGAGAACCTTGTATAAGTTGTCGACAGTAAGTTCGGCACAGTCGCCAAACGATGGAGTCCATTGAGGCGTGGCAATGGTGTCAACAGTATTGATGCTCAAGTCTGAAACAGCTTCCGGCGGGATGGCATCTATGTTTGAAGTGCTTTGAGAGTAACCTTGCAGAGCTATGAAAAAACAGAAATAAAGAATAATTATAAGTTTGTTCATATTTATATTAACGCAGTTTTCTCTCATTTATTATATGCAGTATTGTTTTTTTAGCTGTATAATCGCGAAAACGAAATGTACAATTTTTCAAAACGAAATGTGCAATTCCAGCCATTTTTTTGCGGTTTGCTTACTGATTAAAACGGCATTTGAAAGGCTTTTGAATGGTGTTTTATCACTGTTTTGAAAGCCTTTATTTTCATCAACGTATTGTAAGCGTGGAAAAGATTTGTTTCAGTGTGTAAATAATAGGCAAAACATTCTTGTTTTTCATACATTTTTTTACATTGTTCGGGCGTGCGGCTTGTGAAAGTAGCACGCCTTTTCTGTATAACTTTTATACAGATAGGCTTGCAAATGTAAAATATAATAACTAAATTTGTAACGGATAAAATAAAAGACGGAGGAAGAAATATGTTTGAGACTTTCTTTATACTTATGGCGATTACCGTGATTGGGATATTTATCTGCGAGGCGTTGAAAAGTGCGGGGGAAGCCTTGACTTCTCCTCCAAAACGTTCCACAGAAACTTCCGTTCCTAAATGCAATAGTAATATCAGTCAAGCGTTTTCACCTGAAGAATCTGCAAAAGAATTAAGGGAAGAATTACGGCAAATGGAACAAGAAAGAAAACTTCGAGAACAGAAATCTTGGGAGGAGTTTCCTGAAAAATATAAAGGGGCTGTTTGCGATGAGGAAATGAAAGCTATCCTCGACTTGGCACATAAAGAAAACAAGACAAAAGAAGAAGAACTTATCTTGTTTTTC
>ERZ808286.975-NODE-975-length-15713-cov-5.243518_pt1 | contig 15713 bp, 11 predicted proteins | sample MGYA00521276_ERZ808286 | MGnify/ENA primary metagenome ERZ808286 (study PRJEB31516, sample SAMN03275607) | gut metagenome | biome: mammalia-associated habitat; material: feces | host: Papio cynocephalus | place: Kenya | collected 2012-08-01 ... | reverse complement strand
AAATTGGAAGTGCAAAGTGAGCGCTTTGCAAGTGCGTTAGCACAAATTTTGAACTTGTTTCAAAATTTACTTCCTATAATTTATATTTTATTACAAAAACAACTTAAACGTAATTTATTATTATTTTTCGTCGTCAAAATTGATTTTTTCTTCAATTATGTATTCTGGGCGGTGGCGGGATTCAATGAAAGTTTGCGCAAGATAAATACCATGTACGCCAAGAACTAAAGTAATAGTTCCCGTCAAAAATGTGCCGACTGGAATGAGCCAAAGGCTTGCAGGAAGAAGATTTAAGATGGATAAAACAGTGAATGCAATGTCTAAAAGGAAAGTCGTAATAAACATGGCAAACGAAATGTAAAAACCAAGGTAAAGTGGCTTTGTTGTTGTGTTGGTCATTGATAGTGATGCTGTGTCAATCATTTTTGCTAGAGTATACTTTGTTTTACCAAAATCGCGAGGGCTTCTATCTGCATACAAAGTTTTTGTCTTATAGCCTGTCCAAAAAATTACGGATTTAAACGTTCCCGAGCATTCTTCGAGCGTGTTAATTTTGTCGACGACTATTCTATCAAGCAAAAAGAACATTGCTGTGTCGTTCATATTTTTTGCTCCAAGGTGAGACATAATTTTATAAAAGCATTTGGCGGTTGCGCGCTTAAAAAAGCCTTCTTTGCGTTTTTTTCTTTTTACATCTACTATTTTATAGCCCTTTTCCCACTCTTCAAGCATTTTTGGGATGAGTTCGGGTGGTTCTTGAAAGTCAATGTCAAGAGAAATTACACATTTTCCGCTTGACTCTTTATGACCCGCAAGTAGAGCAGGCTCTTGCCCAAAATTGCGAGAAAAACTAATTAAGCGGACGCGTTTATCGATACCACATATTCTTTTTGCGATGTTATAAGAATCGTCCGAACTTCCGTCGTTTACAAAAATGATTTCATAAGAGTACTTTGTCGCGTTCATAATGCCATTAATGCGATTGTAGGCGTTTAAAACATTTTCTTCTTCATTTAGCATTGGCATAATAATAGAAACATCAATTTTATCCATTTTCATTTGTCCTCTTAACCTAGTATAAGGGTTTTTCTTTGTTAAGTCAAATTTAAAAGGTGTAGGCTAAAAGGTTAACTTGGATAAATAATTTGACTTTTTGCATAAAAAAATATATTGTAAGATTAGAAGAAGCAAAATTTCTTAAAGAAAATTTACATTTTGCATTACAAAAGGGAAAAAAGATGAAAACAGCCGTTATTACAGATAGTAACAGTGGAATCAGCCAAGAAGAAGCGAAAGAACTTGGTTTGATTGTTGTCCCAATGCCATTTTTAATCGACGGGCAAGACTATCTTGAAGGGATAGATTTGGGGAGAGATGAATTTTATAAAAGACTTCTTGACGGGGCGGATGTGTCGACGAGCCAACCAAGTTCGTTTAGCGTGCAAGAAATTTTTGATAATACATTAAAAACTTATGATGAGATTGTTTATATTCCAACAAGTAGTGCTTTGTCAAACAGTTGTGAAACAGGTATGGCACTTGCGGAAAATTATGGCGGAAAGATTCAAGTCGTCGACAATAAAAGAATTTCTGTCCTTGAAAAGCGTTCCGCAATTGACGCTGTTAAACTTGCAAAAGAGGGAAAAAGCGCCAAAGAAATTAAAGACTATCTTATGTCAACAAAAGAAAATGCTAGCATTTACATAATGTTAACAACTTTGAAATATCTCAAAAAGGGCGGGCGTTTGACTCCAGCTGCCGCGCTAATTGGGACAATGCTTTCAATTAAACCTATTTTGACTATTCAAGGCGGGAAACTCGACAAATTTGCGCAAGCGCTCGGCGTGAATTTAGGAAAAAGAAAAATGCTCGAACAAGTAGAAAAAGAACTTTCGGGTAGATTTAAAGAACAAGTTGAAAAGGGAAAACTCTCTGTGAGTGTTGCATATACATATGATAAGGCGCGCGCGGAAGATTTCAAGAATGAAGTTGAAAAACAATTTGAAAAATACAATGTTAAAGTAGACTTTGTTGACGAACTCAGTCTTTCAATTGCTTGTCATACTGGCGAAAATGCGCTTGCGATTGCGCTTTGTGAAACGCTCTAATTTTGATTTGAGTTAAGTAAGAAAATAATATTTTGATTGGTTTTATTTTGAATAAACTTAATTTGCTTATAATGATTTTTATTACCTAGTTTTAGTAAAAATAAATACTTATTACATTTCTGATAGAACAAAAAAACTTTATCGATGACTTTGATAAAGTTTTTTTGTTCGGAAATAAAAATATTGAAAAAACAAAGTTAATATAACACTAGATTGTTCGCCACTTTTTTACAAAAAAAATTTAAAATTAAAAGACTTTTTAAATTTTAGAATTTATTTATGGTCGTGTGAGCAAGGACACGAAACTGGACAATATTTTTGCTTGTCGTAAACGATGTTATGTTTGTCGTAATAATCTTTTATCGCCGATTTAACCGCTTCTTCGGCAAGAACGCTACAATGGAGTTTGTATGCGGGGAGTCCGCCGAGTGCTTCGACAACCGCTTGGTTTGTGAGTTCAAGCGCTTTTTCGATTGGTTTACCTTTTATGAGTTCGGTCGCCATTGAACTCGTCGCAATTGCACTTCCGCACCCAAATGTCATAAATTTGACGTCTGTGATGATGCCATCCTTAACCTTTATATACATACGCATTATGTCGCCACATTTTGCGTTTCCGACTTCGCCTATGCCGTCGGCGTCCTTTATTTCTCCAACATTTCGTGGGTTGCGAAAGTGGTCCATAACTTTTTCGCTATATAGCATATTTTCTTTCTCCTTTTTTTAATTCGTCCCAAACGGGCGAAATTTTTCTTAAATATTCAACAATTTCGGGTACTTTTTTAATTACAAAATCAATTTCATCTTCGGTCGTATATTTTGAAAGTGTAAGACGAAGAGACCCGTGTGCAACTTCGTGAGGTCTACCTATTGCAAGAAGAACATGAGATGGGTCAAGAGAACCCGACGTGCAAGCACTTCCAGATGACGCACAAATGCCTGCGTCGTCAAGAAGTAGAAGCAAACTTTCGCCTTCAATTCCTTCAAAACACATGCAAAAATTGTTTGGAACACGCTTTTTTGCGTCGCCATTTAGCGCGCTGTGCGGAATTTTTGACAAACTACTTATAAGTTTGTCGCGCAAATAAGTCTCTTTTTTTGAAACTTCTTCCATTTCTTGACAAGCGTCATAAAGAGCGGTTGCCATTCCGACAATCCCCGCAACATTTTCAGTCCCCGCACGCTTTCCTTTTTCTTGAGCGCCACCTTCAATTAAACTTGAAAGTAAGACATTGCTTTTAGCATATAACGCTCCAACACCTTTTGGCCCGTGAAATTTATGTGCTGATAACGACAGCAAATCAATATTCATTTTTTCCACATCAATCGGAATGTGCCCAACTGCTTGAACGGCGTCAGTGTGAAAAATAACTTTGTGTTTTCTACAAATTTCACCTATTTCTTTTATAGGTTGAATTGTCCCAATTTCATTGTTTGCAAACATTATTGTGACAAGACAAGTGTCATCTTTAATCGCGTTTTCAACATCTTCAGGGCGTACAATTCCGTTTTCATAGACATCAAGATATGTTATTTCAAAACCTTCTTTTTTGAGCTTCTCTAATGTATGCAAAACAGCGTGATGTTCAAATTTTGACGAAATGATGTGCCTTTTATTTGTCCTTTTTCCTATGTTTGCTACGGACAGAATTGCTTGATTATCACTTTCACTTCCGCCCGACGTAAAATATATTTCCTTTGGGTTTGCATTTATACATTTTGCGATAGTAGTGCGAGCGTTTTCAATTACTTCTTTTGCTCTTTGACCAAGAGAATGAAGACTTGAAGCGTTGCCATATTCTTCGCTAAAATATGGGAGCATTTCTTCTAAAACGTGTGGGCTAACCTTTGTTGTCCCAGCATTATCAAGATAAATCATTTTTGTTTTCTCCTTTTAAAATGATTTTTATTTTTATTATCCCACTTGTTTAGCAGGAAAAGCACTTTTATATCCTACCAAATAAGTATGATATTATTTTACAACAAAAAAAATGTTTGTCAACAAAAAAATAAGAAATAATAAAAAACCACAAAAAGGGAACACTTTTGTATCCTTTTGTGGCTTGTAATTTTTATTTAAGATTTTGTTTTGTGAATTGTGGGCGAATTAAGACGTTTATTCTGTGACGGTACTTTTATAACGGGAAAGAGCATTTATAAAAGTTTTTTGAATATAGAAATTTTTTTAGTTTTTTTAAAACCCGCTCATAAAATACTTTTATCTTTTTTGTCTTTTTAATTTTATTACGGGTTTTTTGATTGTTCTTTTTAAAAGGTCATCTAATGTAACCATATCAAGATAGTTATGAATAAGGGAGTCAAGATTGCTCCAAAGTGCTTGTGTTTCGCAGTTGCACGCTCTTTTGCAACTTGTGCTGTGCAAACAAGAGACAATTTCTGTTTGGTCACCAGTTGCGTTTAAAATTTCGCCAATTGTGTAATTTTTTGGTGATTTTGTTAAACGATATCCGCCTTCTTTTCCGCGCAAACTATCAAGTAAAGATTCTTTTACAAGTAAATTTACAATTTTTTCAAGATATTTTACAGAAATTTCTTGATTTTCCGCGATTCTTTGCACCGAAACATACTCGCCATTGTGCTTAGCGATTTCAACCATTATTCGGACTGCATATCTACCTTTTGTTGTAATTTCCATATTTTCATTATATCATTTTTTAGAAAATATAAAAACAAAATTTGCTGTTTTTTTGGGGGCACAAATATTTAATTTTTGTCATATAAAATTTGTTGCGAAATGTGAGTAATTATGATAAAATATTTTTATCATAAATAGGTTGCGTGGCTAAGAAAAAAAACATAATCTTTTATTGTTCCATATTGTATGTATTAGGAAATGTGTATGTGTTACATATGTTTAAAAGTAAACTTTTTATCGTTTTAAAGCTGGCAACTACACTATTTAATTTAAAGGAGTTTTTATGAAAAAAGTCTTTTTAGGTTTAATGCTTGCTTTTTCACTTATTGTAAGCGTGACTTTAACTGCTTGCGGTGGTGGAAACGGCGGAAATGGTGGCGGGGAGCAAAATTATACAACCGCTCAAAAGGAGTATAACGCTTTTAAGGACAAGGCATTCTCGATTATTGATTCATATAACCTTGTCATTTCTGAGACGACGGGTGGCGCAAGCGCCGTGTCGTCAAAAACGGACGAAGAAGAGACTTCAAATCGTAAGGCTCTTATAAAGGATATTTACGAAACCGTTTCAACTAATGAAAGAAGTGAAAGTGTCGAAAATTTTGGGTCGTCAGCGAAAAACTTTTTTAAGCAAATTTTCGTATCACCACTAGTTTTTGGGGAAGTTTTGACATTTAATAGCAATTCTGCAACCTTTTATGATACGGTTGGAAAAGCGTCAACTGCCGACGGGAATGTGTGGTATGTTTTGAAGAAGAATGGCGACCACACAACCTTTTATTCGCTAGACAACACCTATCAAACTTACGACGGACAAAAGACTGGGCATATATATTATGATTTGTATTATAGGTCGGAATCAGACTTTAACTTTTTGTGTATAACAGAAATTAGTAGCGGAAATTTTGTTTTCTTCTCAGGTGACAGCGACTACAATTTTGCTTACGTAAATTACGATGTTGACTCTCAAAGTTCAACATTTGTCACAGTTTTTGACGGGGTCAACGCGCTTAACATAGGCGGTAGTTCGGATTTTGCAAAATCGTGTGTGGATAAGGTCAAAAATGCACAAGATATGGCTGAGATTAAATCTCAAACAAATGCACTCAGCCTTTCAGAAAATCCAGTTTTGATTGATATGAACGATTTTGCGACGGTTGCTAAAAAGTACGAAGACCAAATCGGCAACGGCAATGTCAATATGAGTTCGGACTTTGAAATGGACGGTGACACGCTGGTTGGTGTTAGGAATTATTCAAAGGAAACACTTGTTATTCCTAAATATGTTAAAAGTATCGACGCTCAAAGTTTTAGAATCCCAGAAAATGTTAAAAAACTTGTTGTTTCGGAAAATTTGAAGGAACTAGTCGTTAAAAAATATATGCTTGATTATAATAGAAATGAAACTAATTATGATAGTACATATGTTAGTTGCCCATTTGATTTCTTTGGCGAAAGCAAACCATTTTTTAGTTATAATCGTGAAACCCGTGCATATAATGAAGTTGAAATTACGGTTTTAGGAAATGACGGAGTTTTTAAGCAAGACGCTGGCGGAAATATTTATCTTAATTTGAAACCAACTGCAAGTTCGGAAGAACGCCACGATTATATTTTAGAACTTAAAAATATGAATTACCTTGCAAAAAAAGCAAACATTGAAGGCTTTTCTGACGGAACAACTTTTGTTATTGATAGTAGCGAATTTGAGTACGGAAATAATGAGAACGACGAAAGTTTATATGTAAGACATCTCAAAGAAAGTATCCCTGAGCTTACATACATGTTCGGGCGTGAAGAGGATTTAAAATTTGACACGCCAAAAAATGTTGAGTATATCGTTTCGTGGGACATTATATATGGTGTTAATCTTAAAAGCTATTTTGACATAAGAGATGATGTAACTTTTGAAAATGTTAAGATTTATGCAAAGGACAAAGCGGATAAAAAATCTTTTTCGCATGTCGAAATGGAGATTAGCGAATTTGAAACAATAAACAACCTTGTTTTTGGCGAAAATATGTCGGCTGACATCTCTCTTAGAGCAAATTTTTATAACAGAAACAACCCTAGAGTTTTTGACGACCAAGAAGAATCATTGTTACAAAAATACGCAAATAAAAATATGTGGCCAAAAGTAAAAAATCTTGACCTGGGCGAATGTGTCACGGGGCTTAGGCTTGGAAATGTTTTGGTTGGGTCGGGCGAGACTTTAAACAAGATTGCGTGCCCTGATAGTATGACAACTTTTTCTTTTGATATGGACGGCGTTATTTCAAGCGACTATGTAATCGAAGGTAAGAACGGTGGCTATGCTAAAAATTTGACCTTTGACAAAAATTACACCGATAGTGACCTTGACGAAAAGGGTAGAATGAGCTACGAATATTCAATGTCAAATAGATGCCCAATCAACTTTGGTTTTAGTCCTGATGATGAAACTGTAGTGTACGAAAACGGTCAATTTAAAACGGTGGGAAAGGTCGCGGACGGAGTAAGAATCCTTGTAAAAACCAATGCACCTTTGCGCAAATTTGACGACTCAAAAGTAAAGGTTATGCCAACTGAACTTTGGCTTTACACTATTCAATACTATAACGATGACACAGACCCAAAACATCCTACTAAATTTTTATATCCAAAGCGCGCTATTCTTAAAATTGAGCAAGATAAAGACACCGTTGTGCTTACAACTCGTGAAGAATATGCAAAATTTTTAAGAGAAGATTTGCTTGAGCAAGGTTATACAGACGAAGATACTATTCAAAGCATAATTCAAGGTAGACTTGAATCGCTAGAATACAATCCTGACATCTTTGACCTTGACAAAACAACAAATGTTTACAAAACAACTGTAAAAAATGAAGTTGAAAAATTTGATTTGGATCATCTTGTAGGAAAGCGCGAATGGTCGGAATACAATTGGCGACTTTTGCGTGGAAACGACGACGCACAAACATTTGACGAAGTCAAAGATTGGAAAGAAGATACAAGGTGGATGGAAGAGCTTGAACTTAAAGAAGGCAACAATTTCTTTAAACTTAACCTTTTACATCGAGTAGGCGATACAATTGTTGACTCGTTTGAAACGGTTAAAATCAATGTTTACCGTAATAAAGCATTAAAAATTGTTTATCATATAAGCAACGGAATGAACGAAAACGAAGCAATTTTTGACGACCCAACTTTTGAAGTCCAAGAAGGAACACCTTTTGCGTTTTATGACGCGTTTAGTGGGGTAACAAGCGAATGGACTATGTTTACTCACCCAATTTACAGTTTTAAGGGCTGGTATTTAGATTCCGATTGCACGGTCCCTGCTTTTGCTGAAACTTCAAAGATTTATAACGCAAAAGAGAGCACTAATGGTTCTTATTCTCAAGAATTGCTAAAGAAAATGAAGTTTGAGTGGCTAAAAGTTAAAGATAGACTATTAAATACAACGGGCGACGACACAGAAAACAATTTTTGGGTTAAACCTTCTGACATACTAATTGATACTTCTTACTCATACGATACTTCTTACGAGAGAATTATTACAAAAGATTTGGCTGACGCAAATGGCGAAATACACATTTATAGTAAGTGGGAACAAAGAGAGTTTGAAATTGAGTTGGACAACATTTTAACAAGATATACTGACCCAGTTTTGAATTGGGAAAAAATTAGCGTCAAGCGCGGAAAAAATGAGTTCTTTAATTTTGACGGCAATGTTACAATGCCTACGGCTAATGTTGATCAAACAGATTATAATGGGAAAAAATATGGCACATTTATGCCAGAAAATGTAACCGTGAAAGTTAGCGTTTGTGGTGAAGATTTTACTTTAAATTATTATGACCTTGTAAATCAAAATGGCGCTGTCAATCAAGTTAAACTTGGCGAATATGTTGACAAAATTTTCTTGACTTTTAAGACTCTACTTTTAGAAGTAAAAGATTCTGACGGGGAAGCGGTTAGTACATATAATTACAATTTAAGACTTAGTTTTAAAATGACCACCGAACTTAAATATGAAATTTTCGAATTAAACCTTGCGTTTGTCGACAATTTTGATATTCTTTCTCAAGAAGAAGCGTTTATTGACGGCGACGAAAATTTGAATGTGATTGAAACTACCACTAGGTCGGGAGAAAGTTTTAATAAAAATACATACTATTTTGTTAATGTTTATAAATATCTAAATGACCCTACCTACAAAAACAAGTCAATCAAGTATGCTTATGCAAACACGACTGATGAAAATGGTAATTTTGTTCCAGGTTATTCACAATTGATGCTTAAAATGCCAGGAATTAAAAAGGACCTTGTTGATTATCATTTGTGTGACGATATCGACACTGCCTTGTTTGATAAAAACGGCAATAGCGTGCTTTACACAAGTTCAACATCGTCATATCCAGAGCAAGGTTTAAATTATAGAGAATTAAGTGACAATGATATCTATAATAGCAAATATCACACAAGATATTATAACCTTAAAACGTTCGATATGGATGACGGCGCAACAATTGTTATAATGCCAAGATACAAATTTGCTGAGTTGCGATTTGTGCGTTATAATGAATATGGGACTTTATGTTATGTTAGTGACACGCTAGAAATCAAGTATGATACTTATTCGAAAATAACCGAAGATACAAAATTGCAAGACCTTTTAAGTGTCGACTATTCGAAAAAAGAAATTGTATTTGAGCAATCAATTTTTGGTGACAAAAAGGTTGTTAAACTATCTTGCGACACAACAGAACTAGATACAACTGAAACACACGAGTTAAATTTCAAAATGATTGACAATGACGACCCAACAAAACGACAATATGCAATTTCGCTTACTGATTTAGGCGCGTTTATTAAAAAACATTTTGATGTAAGTGGCGGGACAGATACTTCAATTTGTAAAGGCGCCTATATAATTAAGAAAGGAGACTCTTACACTTATTTAGGCATTTATCGTATTAAAGTTGTTTATGAAGAAACAACCTAGATAAAAAAATAGAATTTGATAGGATGATAAAATTTTTGTCATCCTATTTTTAATGTAACTACTTTTATGTTTAAATTTATAAATTAACTTGTAACAAAAAATTTGTCATCCTATTTTAATCTATGTGTTGTTGATTTGTATTCGCAAATCAATTTGCTTAACGCAAGTCCTTAGCAGTTTGTTGAGCTACTAGTTTAGATAATTCTATGCGTGAGAGTTAGCACTTTCACTAAACTTTTGGTAACACGATTTATTACGCTTTTTAATTTTATGGATATAAATTAACTCGCAAAATTGCTAAAAACTTGCAACAAATTATACATTCTATAAAAAAAATTGCAATTATTAAATCTTTTTGTAAAAAAATGTTGACAAGAAGATAAATTTATATTAAAATCAATCGTACTCGAATGGTGGTGTAGCTTAGTTGGTTATAGCATTCGGTTCATACCCGAAAGGTCGCAAGTTCGAGTCTTGCCACCACCACCACTTTTAAAACTATATGGTCCCGTGGTCAAGCGGTTAAGACATCGCCCTTTCACGGCGGTAACATGGGTTCGAATCCCGTCGGGATCACCAAATGAACAAAAACGGAAAGTCGAAAGGCTTTCCGTTTTTCGTTTGCAATGAAATAGAATATTGAATTTTAATTAAATTGTTGACGCAATGATAATTGCTAGTACAGTGATAATTGTTAGTACAATGATAATTGCCAACGCAATGATATTTGCTGACGCAAATGTTTTTTTACTAACGCAAATGATATTTACAAAAACAAAAGTTAAGTTTTTTCTATCATTACAAGCGAGAGCGAGTTACATCACTTTTTAAACTGGGATTATTCTTCAAAAGTTAAAGAAATAATTATTTTTTTGCATTCGGCGGTCATTTGGTCGAAAGTAAAAGGGAGTAGTCCTTTTAAATAGTCAAGGTAAAGACCCGCGATAGCATTGACAATAAAGTAGAGTGTAAATGGATTTGTTTTAACGGGAAAGGTTTTAACTTGCGTTATGATTTGTGTTTTCATATTGTCGACAAATGATGTTGGGATTGCTTTAACGATTATGCGGTAGTCATTTTCGTTTTTCTTGACGTGTTCGCTTATCGCGTCTAAAAGAAGGGTTACATCTCCCGTTTTTGAAACTTCGTTTAGTCCTGACGACAACTTTTCGACGAGTTCATCTTTCATTTCTTCTATTATGTCGATTGGGTTGTTGTAATGATTATAAAAAGTACCGCGGTTAATATCCGCTTTTTTGACAAGGTCGGTCACGCTAATTTCGCTTAGTGGCTTCTTTTTAAGAAGGGCAATCATTGCGTCTTGCATAAGTTTTTTGCTTCGTAAAGAATTTCTATAAACTGCTTTCATTTTGTTCCTTTTTTGTTGTTTAATATGCTTTGACTTTTTTGTTCCTAAAACACAATGAAAATATGTTTTTAATATGTATGGATTTTGTTGTATACTAAATTATGAAAAAATTTTTCTAAATAGACAAACTATTGTACAGATGTTCAAAATTGGACATTGTAATAATCTTTGACTAATCAATTTTTGAAAAAATCTATATAATAGTGACAGTTGAAAATAGATTTTATAAAAACTGTTTTCACTAACATATTTTTGCAAATTGTGGATAGGTGATTTTAATGTCAAAATCATTCTAACAAATTGTCCAAAAATAGTCAACTGTACAAAATTAAGAAAAAGGAGAAGATTGTGAGCGTAATTGAAGTAAAAAATTTGACCAAAGATTATGGTAGCGGGCGCGGAGTTTTTGATGTCTCGTTTGCGGTCGAAAAGGGCGAAGTCTTTGGCTTTTTGGGACCTAACGGCGCGGGGAAAAGTACAACAATTAGACATCTTATGGGCTTTTCAAAACCACAAAGCGGGGAAACAAAGATTTTTAATAAAGACACTTTTGATAGATATTTTGAAATTCTAAAAAAAGTTGGCTACATTCCTGGCGAAATCGCCTTGCCACAAGGGTTGACGGGCGCGGAATTTTTAAAAATGATGCAAGATTTGCAAGGAATTCACAACAAAGAAAGGCTAGACTATTTGCTTGACTATTTTAAGTTGTCAAAAACAAATTTAAAATGCGAAACAAAGCGTATGAGTTTGGGCGTAAAAAGAAAACTTGCCATTGTCGCGTCCTTTATGAGCGACCCTGATGTTCTTATCCTTGACGAGCCAACGAGCGGACTTGATATTGTTATGCAAGAAAAATTTATTGACTTTATAAAAGCGGAAAAGGCGAGAGGGAAAACAATTCTTTTATCCAGTCACATTTTTAGCGAAGTCGACGCAACCTGCGATAGAATTGCGATAATAAAGGACGGAAGAATTGTCTCTCAGTTTGTCGCAGACGACTTAAAACATAAAACTCAAAAGTTCTATAATGTCACATTTGTAAACGAAAAAAGTTGTAAAGATTTTGTGGAATTGCAAGAAAAAAGCGACATTTTAAAGGTTTTGTCGTTTGATAAAAACAAGGCTCTTATTTCGACCAACGACAAAGACATAAATAAAGTTATCGACATTTTAAGTGGTTTTCACATCAAGGAATTTGACAATGTGAAAGAAACCTTGCAAGACTTTTTTATGAAGTTCTACAAAGAAGATAAGGAGTTTAAAGGGATATAATGGAGCCAATTGTAATTAAGAATTTAACCAAAGATTTTGGCGACGGAAAAGGAATCTTTGGCGAAAATTTAGTAATAAATAAAGGTGAGATGGTGGGCTTTGTCGGAACGAACGGATCGGGAAAAACAACAACCATTAGGTGCCTCCTAGGCTACATTAAGCCAACAAATGGGAAGTGTTACATAAACGGTTTGTCGTCGTGGGAACATAGTAGCGAGATAGCAAGTCACGTAGGGTATGTCCCTGGTGAAATTGGTTTCCCTGACCTTCCAACTGGTACGGCGTTCCTTAAAAGTCAAGCGGAGTTTTTTGGACTTAAAGACATAAGTTTTGCGGACAATTTGACAAAAAGGTTGCAACTTGACCCTAGTGCAAATCTTAAAAGAATGAGCAAGGGGATGAAGCAAAAGACAGCTCTTGTTGCGGCACTTATGAACAACGCGGAAATTTTGATTTTGGACGAACCAACAACGGGGCTTGACCCACTAATGCGCGACGCTTTTATTGACATAATAAAGGAAGAGCACAAAAAGGGCAAAACTATTCTTATGTCGTCGCATATGATGAGTGAAGTTGAAGACACGTGCGATAGAGTTGCATTTATTCAAGATGGTCACTTGGTCGGGGAAGTTAAGATGTCTGACATTAAAAATAGACCTACAAAGGACTATAAAATTGAATTTAACAACGAGTTGGACTATGAAAAATTTAAAAAGTTGGGCAAATATTCAATAATTCGTGACCAAAAAGAGTTTCATCAAGTTACAATTAACATAAAAAATGAAGAAGTGACGGAATTGTTCCAAGTATTGAAAAATTATGATGTTAAATTTTTGTCCGAAGTAAAGTATACCCTTGAAAAGTATTTTTTGGACGTAATAAAATCAAAAAAAGGAGAAGAAGAAAATGTTTAGTAAAGCACTTTTTAAACAATCGTGTAAGGCAAACGGGTTAATGTGGGCGATTATTACTCTCGCTGTGTGCGTTATGCTTAGTTGCCTTATGGGAATTTCTGGTGGCGGAAATGTCGGCGAAATGAAAACTGGAATCGCGAACACAATTGTCCAAGACGCTATGGATGTGAATATTGAAGGTAGGACGATAAATTATTATAACCTTGTTGATTCGGGGCTTACATATTTTGACGCAGGCTATTCTTCTGGCGGAGTTGATGCGGGAAAAGCGCAACTTAACGCGTTTATTGACAAGGTGTGTAGCGATAGAAAAATCGCGGATGGGTCCGTCGAAAAATTGGAAATTATGGGGCTTTGTTTTGGACCTTTGACGGGGGATATAAACGGCGATAATGTTCAAGATTATTCACCAACCTACCTTGAAAAGGGCAGTAGCGAAGATTATGCAAGAGATTATACGGCGTTTTTCATTTCGACAAATATGACGACTGAGAGCAACATTGAAATGGTCGTCGCGCAACTTGAAAAGTATTCCATTTCAAAAGAAGAATATTCTAAGCTCACTTACACTGACGCTGAAGGTAACGAAGTTTCGCGTTACACGGGTGAGAGTGGAAGAAAATATATAAAAGATTTGGCGCTTGACAGTATTGTGACATACACTGCAAGGTGCAATTATGAAATTTCGAAAATTACAATTGACTCCGCAACTCATCCCGCTGAATATCAAGCGGAAGTTTTAAAAATCAAGGAAAAAGTGGGTAAAAAATATAACAATAGTTTCTTGTCATCTCTTCCAAAGTCCGTTTCGGAGTCTCTTGAAGAACTAGGAACAATGGACCTTTTCTCGCTTATAACTGGGTCGATTTACTTCAAAATGGCGGGTCTTTTGCTTCCAATAATTTACATCATTATGGTCGCAAATAACCTTGTCGCGGGGCAAGTCGACAGCGGGTCAATGGCATATGTTTTGTCGACTTCTACAAAAAGAAAACAAGTCGTTTTCACACAAAGTGTTTTTCTTGTATTGTCAATTTTCGCAATGTGCCTATGTACTACTATAACAAGTTTTATCTCGCTTTCAACTCTAAACAACACAACAATTTCGCTTACATACGGGAAATTGGCGCTTCTTAACTTGGGCGCATTTGTGACGCTTTTTGCAATGAGCGGAATTTCATTCTTTGCATCTTGCTTCTTTAATAGGTCAAAGTATTCGCTCGCTTTTGGTGGCGGAATAAATATGTTTTTCTTGGTCTCGACAATTTTGGGCTTGTTTGGGTCAAAAGTTTTGCCAACAGTTGTGAGAATTGACTCGCTTAAATTCTTCAACTATTGCACAATAATTTCGCTTTTTGATGAATTGTCTATTTTAAACGGAACAACGACCTTTATTTGGAAATTCGCGATTTTACTCGCTATTGGAATTGGCTTCTATATCGCTGGAAGTTTGCAGTTTAAGAAAAAAGATTTGCCATTGTAAAATTGACTTATATTGTGAAAATTTCTTTACTAAGCCCAAATAAAGCATGTTTATATGTTTTTTCTAGAAAAGTGTTAAACTAGAAAACGAACATCATGCAAACCAATAAAGCATACAAATATTTTTTCTAGAAAAAGTATTATTTGCTTTGTGTCGATTCAAATTATGTTTTAAAAATAATTTTTATAAGAAATTATTTGTAAAAAAAGCATCCAAACTGGATGCTTTTTCTATGGTGGAGACAAGCGGAGTCGAACCGCCCACCTTTGCAATGCGAATGCAACGCTCTACCAACTGAGCTATGCCCCCAAAACTAAAATTATTGTATCACATCTATTTTAAAAAATCAAATATATTCTTAAAAAACTTTTTTTGACATGTTATGCAACAATAGTTGTGCTAATGAAGTTGATTAACACATCACACAATAAGGGTGTATCTGAAAGTTTTGTGTAATAATTAACTTCATTGCACTTTTTTTTGGTTTATTTTAACCAATAGAAAAGGAAAGTGAGTAATCATCTTCCATCGAAAAGATGTCCTATGTTTTAAAACATAGAATATATCGCAAATTGAAGATCACCTTTTCACTCAACTTTTTTCACAGATTATTATATGTCATCAAAAAAACGCAACACTTTTTTAAAAGAATTAAAAAAAAATATTTTCACAATATAAAGAGCTAGATTTATTTAGAGACGATCTACAACTTTCATTTTTTTTAAAAAAAATTAAAAAATTGTGATTTTTATTTTGTTTAAATTTAAATTTTAGATAAAATCAGTTTTTAATTTAAACATAAATTTTATCCACCCATCCAATAAACTCCAATAAAAAAGCGCTCAAAGGCTATAAAAATAATAACCCTTAGTCAATGCTGTTTGAAACTAGCAGTATTTTCTAAGAAATAAAGAGCATATT
>ERZ808286.974-NODE-974-length-15716-cov-6.547538_pt1 | contig 15716 bp, 11 predicted proteins | sample MGYA00521276_ERZ808286 | MGnify/ENA primary metagenome ERZ808286 (study PRJEB31516, sample SAMN03275607) | gut metagenome | biome: mammalia-associated habitat; material: feces | host: Papio cynocephalus | place: Kenya | collected 2012-08-01 ... | reverse complement strand
CCACCCGCTTGCGCAACGCCAACGACTCCGTGCTGATGAACCAACTCAAACTCATTGTCCAAACCGGAGACCGCAGGCAAAAACAGATACTCCTGACAAGCGATTATATGACCGCAGGTATAAACGGACAATTCCGTTATGCCGACATACCGGATATGCTGTTGCGTCAGGCTGTGCGCTATCTGCCAAGTGCTTTTTCCGCAAAAGAACAGCACCGTATCCAACATACGCAACCGACCGATGCACACATTGACTGGTATATATACGGGCATAAACTGCGGGCTTTGCAGCGCGTATTGCGTCTGCCGGTGCGCCTCAACGACCAACCCGTCATCAAAGGCTTCCTGCACGAAGACAAAAACATTTTTGGATTGATGGTTTATGCCCCCGGTGTGCGCACAGGTGGAAAGACCATACAAGACATCACTCTCTCGCTTGACAATGTAGGCAATACTGCCAACATGTCAATAGCAGCCGAAGCACTCAACATGGGTGCTATGCTCCGTGCTACGGCGGCGGGCGACTCGCTATCCACCCGCCTCACACTCCACCAAACCGACTCGGCGGAACACGTCTATGGAGGAGATATACGTATGCTGACCCGCTTTGCGCAATATGCCGGCAAACCGCTGATAGATATACACATACAGCCGTCTCAATTTCAGTTGCGCGACTCCGCCTACACTATCAGCGACAGCCATATATCGTATTGCGTAGCCGACACTACGCTCGGTATCCGGAATTTCAACATCAGGGCAGCGCACCAGTTTGTCAGCGCAACGGGTATGGCATCCAAACGTGCCACCGACTCGCTGCGTATTGAGTTAGGTAACATCGATGCCGGATATGTCCTCCCGTTTGTTCTGCCCGAAAAATCACTCAAATTAGGCGGCAGTCTGACCGGTTGGGCTACTCTCTACAGCCTGTTCTCAAAACCCGTCTTTGAAGCAGATGTACGTCTCGATTCCGCCATGCTCAATGACACCTATATGGGAGATGCTGTCGCCACCATTGCATTGGACAAGACTACCAAAAATATCATTATCAATGGCGATGTGGTCAAAGACTCACGGCTGCTGGCACACGTGGACGGAAATGTGGAGACCAACAAAGGCAAATGGGGACTGATGATTTACCCAGACTCCGTTCCGCTTGATTTTATCAACCATTGGACGCAAGGTATCATCACCGATATATCAGGATACGGAAGCGGTATGGTACATGTGTTTGGGGAACGCGAAGGAAACATCAAACGCACATGGGTGGAGACACGCGCCAAAGCCATCAATGCCGGACTGACCATCCCTTATACCGGATGCCGTTACTATCTGAATGACTCCGTCTTTATGGACTCCACGTCTATTCGGTTCAACCACCTCGACCTGTACGACGAAGAGGGACACCGACTGCATCTGAATGGTGCTTTGACACACAATATATTCAAAGATTTCAAATACAATTTCGACATACAAGTCTTTGATGCTCTTGCGTTTAACCTTCCTGACAAAGCGGGTGAAATGCTACAGGGACGTGTCTATGCCAACGGGGATGCACACATCATTGGAAACGAGGATGAAGTGAAAATAACCGCCGATGCACGCACCACAGGCAAATCGCGCTTCCGCTTTTCGATAGACTATGCTTCCTCTGCGGGAGACAACAACTTCATCACATTTGTGGACCATAATGCGGTCGTCAGGCAACTGCCGAAAAACGAGGACGATGAAGACGACCTGCGTGAAGAGTTGGCTAAAATCAACTCGTCTATGCGTATGCAGATAGCACTCAATGTGGAAGCCGACCCCAACCTGCTTTTCCAACTGATGCTCGGTGAACGCAACGGAGATATGATCCAGGCACGCGGGGACGGGGCTATCCGTTTTACCTACGACTCGCAAAACGATGACATCCGCTTGATGGGTAACTACACTATCCGGCAAGGTTCGCTCGATTTCACGGTCGGAAATGTCATTCGGCGGCAGTTCACCATCGCCGAAGGCGGAAATATCCTGTGGTCGGGCAACCCGATGACACCGCAACTGAACGTTACCGCCAAATACCGTGTTACCGCCAGTCTGAAAGACCTTTTCGGCAGCGAAATCAGCCAACTGGCAACCACCCGCACCAATGTACCGGTCAATACGTGTCTCACTATGACGGGCAACTTGATGCAACCTACCATGCGTTTCGGTATAGAACTGCCACTGTCCGACGAAACCATACAGAATCAGGTGCAGTCTATCATCAACACCGATGAGATGTTGATGCGGCAAGTCGTTTATCTGCTTGTTTTCGGGCGGTTCTTTACACCCGAATATATGTCCAATTCACAGCAGTATGCCGGACTCAACGACACCTATTCGCTCCTGTCGTCCACTATCACTGGACAAATCAACACATGGCTGAGCAAACTGACCAATGTCTTTACAATGGGCGTGAATATACGCACTGACGGAGAAGGTGCCGATGCCACGCAGGAATACGAGGCGCAGTTCCAGTTGCAGCCCGTGGACCGCCTGGTCATCAACGGCAACGTGGGCTATCGATACAACGACATCGCCAACCAACCTTTCTTCGGCGACCTCGATGCCGAGGTTATGCTCACAGAGGACGGAAAACTGCGTCTCAAAGCCTACACCCATACCGTGGACAAGTACTCGCTCCGCCAGGCCAACACCATTCAGGGCATCGGATTTGTATGGAAACACGATTTCAACTGGTCCGCCAAAGACGACTTGCAACGGCAGAAAATGGAACGGCAACAGCGCAAAGCAGCAAAAAAAGCCGCCAAAACACAAAACGACTCAACACAAATAACTCCCTCTGAATAATGCTGATTAAAACGTACGGTGCAGCACCCGTTGGTATTGATGCTGTCTTGGTAACAATAGAAGTACATGCTGTACCGGGATTTGATTTTACGCTTGTCGGACTGCCGGACAATGCCGTCAAAGAATCACACGAGCGTATCCTTGCCGCACTCAATGTCAATGGCTATGAAACTCCCAAGAGAGCCTTCACCGTCAATATGGCTCCCGCAGACATCAAAAAAGAAGGGGCCGCCTACGACCTGCCGCTTGCCATCGGAATGTTGGCAGGCGAGGAAAAAGTCAAGGCCGAACTGCTGGACAAGTATATGATTATGGGCGAACTGAGCCTTGATGGCTCTTTGCAACCTATCAGAGGCGCATTGCCCATTGCACTTTGCGCACGGAAAGAGGGATTTCGCGGACTCATACTCCCCGCTGCCAACGCCTGCGAAGCCGCTGTAGTGGACGGACTGAAAGTCTATGGAATGGAAACCATTCTCGATGTGGCACGCTTCCTCAACGGCGAACAGCAGTTTGAACCCACCCGCGTCGACACCGATCTGCTTTTCCGTGAGGAGGCTTTTTCTACCGACCTCGATTTTGCGGATGTACGCGGGCAGGAAAACGTCCGCCGAGCAATGGAAGTGGCGGCTGCCGGCGGACATAATATGCTGATGGTCGGACCACCGGGTGCCGGAAAATCCATGATGGCGAAACGACTGCCGTCTATACTCCCGCCGCTTACACTCGAAGAAGCACTGGAAACCACAAAAATACACTCCGTGGCAGGACTGCTCAATCGCAGAATGGGCAATACCGAATCGCTTATCGTGCGCCGACCGTTCCGCAGCCCCCACCATACCATCACCGATGTGGCACTCGTCGGAGGTGGAAGCAATCCGCAACCGGGAGAAATAAGTCTGGCACACAACGGAGTACTCTTTTTGGACGAACTCCCCGAATACAAACGAACTGCACTCGAAGTTATGCGCCAACCGCTCGAAGACCGCAAAATCACCATCGCACGCACCAAGATGTCTATCGAATTTCCCGCATCGTTCATGCTCGTGGCGGCTATGAACCCTTGTCCGTGCGGGCATTATGGCGAAAACAACCCGGCTCACCCCTGTACCTGCACACCCGCACAAGTACATCGCTACTTGAGCCGTGTATCAGGACCATTGCTCGACCGTATCGACATCCAGTGCGAGATACAAGCCGTACCGTACGACCAACTCCGCACGCTACAACCGGGAGAATCGTCAGCCGCCATCCGTGCGCGGGTAGTAGCGGCACGCCATATCCAGCAAGAGCGGTTTGCAGAGACTACCGTACACTGCAACGCACAGATGACACCGCAAATGCTACGCCGATACTGCCACGTTGATGCCGAGGGCGACAACCTCCTTTCCTACTCTATGAACCGGCTCGGCTTGTCCGCACGCGCATACGACCGCATCCTCAAAGTCGCACGCACCATCGCCGACCTCTCGGGCGAACAGAATATCTCTGCCGCACATCTGCTCGAAGCCATCGGATACAGGTCACTCGACCGATCAACATGGGCTGGATAACCACGATAAGCCTTAAAATAGCAATCTCTATGGATAATGAAATTTATGCATAAAGTATGCAGTATATGCAATTTCCGTACCTCCATATATCCATTACGTAGAAAAGACGTAGAAAGGACGTAGAAAGGACGTAGAAAGAAAAGGCTTTTTTCGATACGATAAACCATATTTTTATGCACTATATACACTTTTTATGCAACTTTTATGCATAATTGATTGTATCGCTTTCCAACTATGTTTCGTACATTGCTTTCCATACTTTTGAGTGTCTACTTTGTCAGTTTTACCGGCAAGGATGGCTCCACGCCTATCCCTTTTTCGGAACGGGCGCAGGAGCAGCGCTCCCGCTGGAATATCCACACCGACTCGCTTGATTATGCAGTCTCACCACTCTGGCTTGATAGTATCCAACGACTTGGAGGAAAAATCCACCATACCTCCCGCTGGTTCAACGGGGCTACCGTGGAAATGGATTCTCAAACCGCACAACGGGTGGCCGCTTGTCGTTTTGTCCAATCAGTCGGGATGACGCGCGATAACACCAACGCAAATGTATATATTCACCAACGCAAACAACCGCAAGTGAGTATCGATTACGGCAAAGCGCAAGAGCAAATCAATCTCTACAACCTTGCCCCGCTCCACAGGGCGGGCTTTGAGGGACAAGGTATCCTGATGGCTGTATGCGATGGCGGATTCTACAACGCCGATACAGCCTCTTTTTTAGACAATACCCACCTACTCGGTTACTTCGATTTCACGGACGACACCTATGATTTCTTCGGTTCGGCGGGAGAACACGGCACGGAGTGTCTGAGCGTCATTGCCGGGCAGACATCGGATTTCTGTGGCAGTGCCACACAAGCGGACTACTACCTGATGCGCTCGGAGGAGAACGACACCGAAAGCCCCAAAGAAATGGACAATCTTGTGGCCGCCTTGGAGAAAGCAGACAGCCTCGGCGTCAACATTTTCTCTGTTTCATTGGGCTACTACGAGTTCGATAATGCCCGCTGGAACCTCTCCTACACGGATATGGATGGTACAACAACCCGTTGCTCACGTGCAGCCGCTATAGCCGCCCGAAAGGGAATGCTCGTCTGTGTGGCTGCAGGCAATGAAGGCAACAAATCGTGGCATTATATAGACGCCCCCGCTGATGCCGATAGTATACTCACGGTAGGTGCCGTTACGCCGCAAGGCAGCATCGCCTCTTTCTCTTCGCGGGGACCGAGTAGGGACGGACGCACAAAACCCGATGTGTGCGCTGTCGGAGCGGGTACATGTCTGCTCCATCCCGACCGCACTGCACCTTTCTACGGCAACGGCACCAGTTTTGCATGCCCACTCATAGCAGGTATGGCGGCTTCCCTTTGGTCTGCCATGCCCGATGAGAACGCTATGCAGATACGGGAACGCATCATTCGCTCTGCCAACCGATACAATAACCCCGACTCCGAATATGGATATGGCATTCCCGATGCATGGACTGCTTATACCGGCACTACCGGCCTGCAGGATACTGAGAGTACTGCCAAAGCACATAAAGTACTTGTCCATAACGGGATACATATCGTTATGGGCGGATGCATATATGATGTATTGGGAAGAAAAATAGGAAATATCCCTTGACAAACGGACACAAAAAAGGGTAAGCGAACTACATCGCACCGCTACAACCTCCTACCCTTGCTTCGGTCAAGACCTGGGGGAATTCAGAGGGAGCTGGTCGTGTAGGACTTACCCTCGTATCACCAACAAACTTACCAACGCATTGAAACAAAAACACGATTGGACTGCAAAGGTAATACTTTTATTTGAAATACACAATTTCTTTTGTAAAAAAAGTGCTGACTGACTTCATTATATCGCGTATCAAAGCCGAATTACCCTTTGTGCCAAACCAAGAGAAAGAAACTTTGTTCAACCTGCTCGGACAGTTTCTTGTTTCTACCGACCCGCAAAAAGCCTTTATACTTCGCGGATATGCCGGTACAGGAAAAACTAGCGTAGTCAGTGCATTGGTCCGTGTCCTCGAGAAACTGCATCAACCCTGTGTCTTGCTCGCACCGACAGGACGGGCTGCCAAAGTGATAGCCAAATACTCCGCCCGACCGGCATACACTGTTCATAAATATATCTATCGTCAGAAACAACTCGGTGCGGATAGTTTTTCCATTGCCGACAACCTGCAAAAACACACCCTGTTTATAGTGGACGAGGCTTCTATGATTTCCGTCTCCCGGCAAACAACCGCTGCTCAAACAGGCAACCCCGCCTTTGGTACCGGCTGCCTCTTGGACGACTTGATACGCTACGTCTATTCGGGAAACGGCTGCAGCCTGCTCCTATTGGGCGATGATGCCCAGTTGCCGCCTGTCGGAGCGCAGGAAAGCCCCGCCCTCAATCCTGACTACATACGTGGATACGGACTGGACGTCAGCACTTTCTGCCTCACACAAGTAGCACGCCAAGCCATCGACTCGGGTATCCTTGACAATGCCACACGACTGCGAAACATGCTGCAAGACATGCCGCACGCCACTTTGGAAGACCTGCAACCCCATTTTGCAGATGATGTCATCCGCCTGCAAGGTTCCGATGTCGTAGAGACGTTGGAAAAGAGTTACAGGGAAACGGGCGATGAAGACACGCTCATCATCACCCGCAGCAATAAACGCACCAACCTCTACAACCAAGGAGTACGGGCACGTATCTTATGGAAGGAAGATGCCGTCTCATCGGGCGACCGGCTGATGGTCAGCAAAAACAACTATTTCTGGACACAAGATTACGACAACCTGCCTTTTCTCGCCAACGGTGACACTTTCGAGGTTGTGCGCTTGCGCAATCAACACGAGATGTACGGTTTCCGGTTTGCCGATGCCTCGCTCCGCTCGGTGGACTACGACTGGGAGATTGATGCGATGCTGTGGCTTGACACACTTGCCACGGACACACCGGAGCAGAACTACTCGCTTCTGCAGACGCTTTTCAACCGTATTGCTGAAGATTATCCCGAAATACACAACCGCAAAGAGCTGCTCAAAAAAGTCTATGAATCACCCTATTACAATGCCTTGCAGGTACGTTTTGCCTATGCCGTCACATGCCACAAGGCACAAGGTGGGCAATGGAAACACGTCTATATCGATGCAGGCAGCATCGCCAGGGACCAACAGCGTATGAGCAGCCTGCAGGAACGATGCGAATACATCCGTTGGCTATATACCGCTCTCACCCGCGCTACGGAAAAAATCTACTGGATAGGCTGACTTGCAATAAGTATCTCACCTGCTTACTCAAATCTTACACCGAATACAATAACACCAATATAATAATATCGCCAAATCTGAATCTGTATGTTGATTTTATTCTCGTCTGCCGAAATTTGGCATTATCAAGTTGTACCTTTGCACCGTAATAAAAAAATAACCGGTAAGTTTCTGTTAACGGGTATTGCGGATATGCATAAAAAAGCGTACCTTTGTCAAGAGACTTCCATAACACCATAATACTTTGATTATTATGCCAAAACAAAACTCGTCTGTATTGTTCAACCGGTATATCTGGTTGATAGACTTGATTTACTCGTCGGGACATATCACTCGCGAGGAAATTGACCGGCGCTGGAGCCGGGCAGCACTCAATTTCGACCACGAAAGTATGATACCCGAACGCACCTTTCATCGGTACAAAGAAGCAATACAGGAATGGTTTCAGATAGACATTCGTTACAACAAATCGCAGGGGTATTACATCGAGAATACCGGTGATATTCTGCACGATGAGTTGCGCAAATGGCTTGTCAGCACATTCGCGGTAGAGAATTTGCTAAGCGAAAGCAGCGGACTGAAAAAGCGTATTCTGCTGGAGGATATTCCTTCCGGACAACAGCACCTTACACCCGTTATTGAAGCGATGCGCGATGGAATGAAAGTGCGCATTGAATATCAAAGTTTTCATAGCGGAAAAGCCTGTATCTTTACTCTCGCCCCCTATTGTGTACGGGTGTTCAGACAACGGTGGTACGTACTCGGAACATCAGAAAAAGGAAAAGAAGTACGCCTGTACGGATTGGACAGGGTGCTTTCCGTTGAGCGGACGGATATACCTTTCACACTGCCCGGCAATTTTGACGCAGAAGCGTTTTTTGCCAACGGATACGGGGTTACGGTGGACAACCGGAAACCGGAGATAGTGCGTATTTCCGTTGATGCCTACCAGGCCAACTATCTGCGGTCGCTACCGCTCCACAAGTCACAAGAAGAAATGGAGCGAAACGATGATTATGCAATCTTCCGGTATTTTATCGTACCTACGTATGAATTTGAAAAAGAATTGCTGTCGTATGGAGGAGCACTTGAAGTACTGTCCCCAAAGTGGCTGCGCGATTATATGAAACAGGAAGTAACAACAATGAACAATATATACAACGGACAAACTTATGAATAACTTTGTTGCCATAGATTTTGAGACCGCCAACGGAAAACGGTCGAGTGTATGCAGCGTAGGCGTAGTGCTCGTGCATAACGGAGAAATAGCCGGCACTTTCTATTCACTTATACACCCTGCACCCAACTACTATGCACCTTTTTGTCAGGAAGTACACGGACTGGGGTACGATGATACCGATGATGCACCCGATTTTCCCGAAGTGTGGGAACAGGTGAAGATGAAAATACGAAACGAGTTCCCCCGTATTCCGCTTGATGTGCTGCCATTTGTGGCACACAATGCCTGTTTCGATGAGGGGTGTCTTCGGGCTGTCTTTGCCGCTTACGAAATCCAATACCCTGAATACTTGTTTATGGATACGCTCTGCGCCTCACGGCAGCATTTCGGAAACAGTATTCCTAACCACCAACTGCAAACTGTGGCTGCCGCCTGCGGGTATGACTTGACGCAACACCACCATGCCCTTGCCGATGCCGAAGCATGCGCACGAATTGCAATGGCGATACTATGATTATGACAACAGAAAAGATACCTACGCAAATATACAAACGATACCCCTCATAAAAAAAAAGGTGTCGTGTGTGTATTGCAACTGGTTTTAGAAGCCAAAAGAGAACCCGACCACTGCGGTAAAATTACGACCTTGATAATACACGGGACAGAACTTGTTGAGGTAATACTGTGCTGTGCACTTGGCTCCCGCATCTTCGCTGCTGATTGACTGCTCAAGATTATCATACCCGCGAGCATTATTGTAGGTCAGATTCACACACAGATACATATTCGGGTGTACCTCATAAATCCCATCCAATGCCACTTCGTCATTGCGATAAATGGCTCTGTCAAAAGGCTTCTGCGAAATGGTTTGGCTGATACCGCCATCCTTTCCTCCTCTTCGCAAATAGGCATACGAATTATATTTTGTATCGTTGGTATAACTGAGTTTCAACCGCATTCCGCGTATCGGACGATACGCCAACTCTACATATATCGATTGCGCATTATCCCCCATATAATGCCCCATATTGTAGCCGTTGCTTGCCCATGTCAGCACATTAATCGAATGGGTGTAACACGCTATATAAGAGCGCATAAACTCCCCCTTCACACTCAAGCCCCTCAGTGGCCACCCCGACCAGTTGAATCCAACCAAATAAGAAAAAAGATTGTTCTCTGGATCGGATTTCTTCAATCGCGACAACTTGAACTCGTCCACATACAGCGAAGTGTACAGTTGGATATGATTCCAAGGGCGTACCGACAGCGAACCGAACAATTGTGAATTTTGATTTTCCACGTTCCTCAGCCCTTTGGTAAGCAAATGGTCAAGCGACTTATAGAAAGCAACGGGAATGAAATATGCTGCCTGCACATTGCGTTCGGCATATACTATTGAGTTTCCAAACGAGAACGAAACATACTTCACAGGCGTAAAAGTGAACATATTCGCTGCCATAAACTTGTTGGCTGGGCGATAATGCCGGTATGTCCCGCCTGTGGTAGTGTTTTCTGTATAGTAGTTGGTCGAATCCAACACATTGGACACAAGCCACGCATGGAAATAGTCAAACTGAAACCACGGGCAGGGCGTGAGTTGGAGCGATAGCATCGGCACAGCGGGATTGCGCCCCGAAAGAATATTCGAGCAGTGGTAACTGTCCCCCCAACGGATATTCTCCCGCTGCAATGCAATGCTTCCCCACCACGAATAGAGCGAAATCCCGCCTTTGGAATCCGAGAAATCGCCTCCGTAGTTCGCCTCCTTATACTCCACTCCTGCGAGGTTGTTGAGATACCCGGGCTTGGTAATTTTCGCTCCGTCTTTTTTGGCTTCATCGTTGGCAAAATACTTGTCGCGCAATGCCACTGTACCATTGTAAGACACATCACGCAACGATCCCCACACACTCACGTGGTGTGCTATATCCATCTTCAAATCCGCTCCCCACCAACGTTTGATAATCGCTCCTTTCTGCGAGCCGTACAACTCCATTCCTAATATGGGCTCTATCGACATCTTAAAAAGTTTATTCTTCGTCAGGTACGAGAATTGCGGATTGGCTAACGAAAGATTGAACGTGCGCCTGTCGGTGTACTGTACAAAATTGTTGGAAACAGTATCTCTTTCGAGTGCAAAGACATTAAGATAAAACGCCAAATCTTTCTTCTGCCGGCGATTGAGCAGGCTGTCCGCTTTCTGCACCTCCACAAGCATATCCGACACCTGCTTACGCGTATAGGGGCGTACAGCCGTTTGGTGTGTAATAACACCGTCCGTAATCAGTTCGTCTATATAGTCATATACCTCCGTGTACTGCAACGGGACAGGTATCGCCTGTGCTACGGCATATTGCCTGCCTATGAAACACAGACATAGGCACAACAGCACAACGCCTGCCCGACGAAATGTACCATTGTGCCGACTATTTGTATTCCAATCCATACAGGTGGGCTGTCCTCCACTGAAAACTGTCCTTATTTATTCTTGTTGTAGCGCGTATTGAGTGCCTCTACCACATCTGCTGTTATATCATACCCATCTGCGGCCTGGAGGATATTGTCCTTGCCTGCATTGGCAAAAATCATCTGATAACGCCCGTCGGCATTATACTCAAGTAGGAAACTGTTAATCGTATCCGCCAACTGCATATTCAGTTTTTGGTTCTCTACCATAATATCGTTGGTCAGTTTGGCCTCAAGGTCTTGCAAGTCCTGCTGTTTTTTGAGCAACTCTTGTTGTTTCTGCTCTGCGCGGTCGCGGCTCATAAACGCACCATTCTCCAACTTGCGCTGGAAATCAGCCATTTCGCTCTGAAAAGTACGTGCTTTCGTGTTCAGTTTCAAACGCGCATCCTCCTGTTTGGTCATCAGTTTATCCGATGCCTCGATGGCAAACTGATATTGTGTCAGTACCGAATCAAGGTTGAGATATGCAATCGGCATTTTGCCCTCTGCCACAGGTACGGCTTCTTCCGTTGCCGTATTGGCAGCGGGTTTCTGCGTAAAGAATAGTACAAACAAGGCTATTACGGCAACTGCCAGAATAGAATCTACTGCAATCTGTGTTTTGTTCATAAGTCTATATGTTTTTTACATTTATTTTCTTCGTTTCGGCTCTGCGTGCATCGCGGTCTTGCGAAGTGGCGCAATGAATCCCCCTTTCGCGCATCCGCTTGTTTTCACTGATATGCTGGCTTGAGAAACGACCGTTCTTCTTGAGAATGATACGTATGCACAGCAATGCAAACGACAACCCTGTCAACAAGATGACTATCAGTAGCTGTTTCATAAAAATACACACTCTTGAGCGTACAAAGGTACAAATAAATTTACATATACAAAAACATCTGGCACGTTTTGTGTATTTTTGAACGAAAAAACTCCCTTTCATTATATATATGGCGGCGCATACTTGTACGTGCAGTTTTTTTTTTGTACCTTTGCGTGTTATTTATGGGCGGTGTCCTGACACACAAAAAAAATACTACTATGGCAACAACACAGCAACAACAAACCGGCACTTTGTACAATGCACTGACTGCTGGAAGCAAAATAATCGGCACTATCGTTGCGGATTCTGACATTCGTATTGACGGCACCGTAGAGGGCGATTTGCAATGTACGGGAAAAGTCGTTATCGGCGAACAAGGAAGCCTCAAAGGAACCGTCATTTGTCAAAATGCGGAAATTATGGGTAGGTTGGAAGGCAAAATCACAGTTGAACATACACTCGCACTACGCGCCACAAGCAACATCAAAGGCGAGGTTGCTACAGCCACCCTCATCGTAGAACCCAATGCGGTCTTCAACGGCACCTGCTCTATGAACACCAAATAATCCCCCTACCCTCTAACTTCTAATCTCTAACCTCTAAAAGCATACCACTATGATTATCAAGCCTTTTCGCGGAATCCGCCCGCCTAAAACTCTCGTTGAGAAAGTAAGCAGTCGCCCGTACGATGTCCTCGATTCGGAAGAAGCACGCCGTGAGGCGGAAGGCAATCCGATGTCGCTCTACCACATCATCAAGCCCGAAATCAACTTTCCACAGGGTACTGACGAACACGACCCGAAAGTATATGCCGATGCCGCCGCACATTTCCGCAAATTCCGCCAAAAAGGTTGGCTGGTACAGGACCCGCAGGACAAATACTATGTCTATGCGCAGACAATGAACGGACGCACCCAGTATGGTTTGGTGGTGGCTGCGTGGGTGGAGGACTATATGGAAGGACGTATCAAAAAGCACGAACTCACCCGCAAAGACAAAGAGGAAGACCGTATGAAGCATGTGCGCGTGAACAACGCCAACATCGAACCGGTGTTCTTCGCCTACCCTCATCGCGATGACCTCGACCAAATCATCGCTTCCGTTACGGCAACCGAACCCGAATACGATTTTGTGGCGACTCCCGAAGGTTTCCGCCATACGTTCTGGGTAATCAACGACCCCGCCACAATAGAACGTATCACACAGATATTCAAAGAAATACCTGCTATGTACATTGCCGACGGACATCACCGCTCCGCAGCGGCTGCCCTCGTAGGAAATGAGAAAAAACTCCAAAATCCACACCATACCGGCAAAGAAGAGTACAACTATTTCCTGGCTGTTTGCTTCCCCGACAACCAACTGAATATCATCGACTACAACCGGGTCGTAAAAGACTTGAACGGACTGACCGACGAACAGTTCTTGGAGGCTTTGAAAGACGATTTCGAGGTGGAGAAAAAGGGCAAAGAGATTTACAAGCCGCAGCACCTGCACAATTTCTCGCTCTATCTGTCCGGAGAATGGTACAGCCTCACTGCCAAACCCGGTCGATACAACGACCAAGACCCGATAGGCGTTCTTGATGTAACCATATCAAGCAACCTCATACTTGACAAGATTCTCGGTATCAAAGACCTGCGCACCGACAAACGCATCGATTTCGTAGGCGGTATACGCGGCCTCGGCGAACTCAAACGCCGTGTCGATTCGGGCGAGATGAAAATGGCACTAGCCCTCTACCCCGTTACTATGCAGCAGATTATCAATATCGCCGACTCGGGCAACATCATGCCGCCCAAGACCACATGGTTCGAACCCAAACTGCGCAGCGGTCTCGTCATACACGAACTCGTCTGACTTCCATCGGGGACGCGGACGCCATAGCCCGCGGTCTCTTTGGGGAACTCCGCTAATGGTCGTTAATGGGTCGTTAATTCTCTCCATTAAAAGCCATTTAATATCCATCAAAAGCACGGCTTGCTTTATTAAAAACAATAAGTAAAACCAGGCCTGCAAAGTAATAGAAAAGCAAGGTGGATGCAAGGAGGATGGTTATAGGATAGAAGGATGTTGGAAGGTACTTGTTTTTATAAAGAATTAACATTACAGGATGTATCGCAGACGAACCTATATATATATGGTGTTGGCACTCCTCATCGGAGTACTCTCGTCGTGTAGTATTAAGACGCGCGTCAAGCGGGCAGACAAGAAATACGCCATCGGCGAGTATTACGATGCCGCCGATCTCTACAAGCAATGCTACAGGCATATCTCTCCTAAAAAAGAGCGTACTTTGCGTGCACACGTGGCATTCTATCAGGGCGAATGTTACCGTATCCTGAATAATCCCAAAGCAACCAACGCCTATAGAAACGCCATTCGCAACCGATACCAGGACTCTATCGTCTATCTGCGTTATGCACAAGTCCTTCAATACCAGGGCAAATACCGTGAAGCTGACAAAAACTACCTCATCTATCTCGAAGCACACCCCGCTGACTATCAGGCACAGGCAGGGCATTATGCCTGCGGAAAAGTGGACGGATGGCGCAAACAGCCGAGCCGCTACAAAGTGTCCCTTGCCAAAGAGTTCAACGCCAAGCGCAGCAGCAGTTTTGCACCTGCCTTTGTCGGTGAAGATGCTGACGCTCTGATGTTTACAAGCAACAGGCAAGAGGGGAAAAGCAGCGGAAAAAAGAAACTGCAACGACCCAGTCCCGTAACCGGTGCGCAGACTTTCCGCATCTATTCTGCCCGCAAAAACGCTGCAGGACAATGGGAAGACATCGCGCTCGCCGAGGGATTATATGAGGAGCAGGCTGAACAGGAGCAGGACAACGACTCTACAGGCGGCAAATCGGCAGGCACGGCAGAAATGGGCGTATGCTGTTTCTCCGCAGACGGACGCACAATGTTTTTCACCTACTCCAAACCCGTCAACGGGCAGGACCTCGGAGCAAAAATATACACCTCATCGCGTGCCGGCGGCGAATGGGGCGAACCGCAGGAAGTGAAACTTTTCAAAGACAGCACTGTCACGGTCGGACACCCCTCGCTGTGCCCTACGGGCGACACACTCTATTTCGTCTCCGATGCACCGGGCGGCTTCGGCGGCAAAGACCTTTATATGGCGGAATTAAACGGATCCGACTGGGTGAATGTGCAGAATATGGGGGCTTCTGTCAATACACCCGGCGATGAGATGTACCCCTGTATGCACCCCGACGGAACCCTCTATTTCGCCTCCAACGGACATCCCGGATACGGAGGATTGGATATATTCAAAGCCGAGCGGGACACCGCTATGCATAGCGACTCCATAGTATGGACAATCTACAATATGGGCGCACCCTTCAACTCCAACAGCGATGATTTCGGCATCACTTTTGAGGGCAATTCGCAAAACGGCTTCTTCTCCTCCAACCGCGGGCAGAAAAAGGGACTCGACCAAATCTATCGGTTTGTCCTCCCCGAAATGGTGTTCCTTGTCAGCGGCTTGGTTACGGACAACCAGGGAGACCCCGTCTCCGATGCGGCATTGCGTCTGGTAGGCGATGACGGCACCAACACCCGATTGCAAGTTCACCGCAATGGTACCTA
>ERZ808286.971-NODE-971-length-15788-cov-3.199580_pt1 | contig 15788 bp, 18 predicted proteins | sample MGYA00521276_ERZ808286 | MGnify/ENA primary metagenome ERZ808286 (study PRJEB31516, sample SAMN03275607) | gut metagenome | biome: mammalia-associated habitat; material: feces | host: Papio cynocephalus | place: Kenya | collected 2012-08-01 ... | reverse complement strand
CGGAAAAATCAAAGATTATCCTAAAGGTGATATCGAAGTTGTTGAAGCTGATGTTGATGTTGAAATTGATGCACCAAGAACTTTAACTTATGATGACGATTCAAAAGACATTGACTTAAAATCTTTAGAAGATGATAGAAACAGTTCAACAGGTAATATTTAATCATGTTTGAAGACTTTTTAAATTTTATAGCAACAGAACATCCAATAGCCTTAATTGTTGTTGTGGTTGGGGCTTGTATTGGATATTTATACGCATCACTTTACAAACAATATTTGAGAGATTGGTCTTCACCAAGCGTTAGAGCTAAATTCAAAAAGAACATGAAACGCCAATTAAAGGCTCTCGCTTTGGCTCTAGTGGTTATTGGCATAATTATTTTTATGGCTTTTCATGGAGCATAAATTATGTTTGAAAACATTTTAGATATAATAGGCACAATTTGGATTATTCTCATAGTAGGAGCAATACTATTTCTTGTGGGTGGATATGCCTACTTATCTTTTATTGTCAATTATTCAGGATTTTTTAAATCTGCAAAAGTTAGAAAAAGATTTTTTAACGATATAAAAAAATATATTGAATATAGATTTTCAAAAGAAAAACAGCAAGAAACAAAAATCGCTATTTTAATTGCAGTTATGGTAATTATAGTCGGAATTGTAACATATCTGTTTGACTAAATTATTCAAACAGTGTCGTACCAATTAAAATTAGTGCAACTGCCAAAATAAATATACAAGGTATTAAAAAAGGTTTAAGTTCTCTATCAATCTTTGCCTTATAATCGGGATCAACTTTACAACGTTTTGAGATATCATGATAAAGAACATAAATTGCAATAGCAAATAATAGAAGAATAAGCAAGATAACCCATTTTTCACTTTTTGCATAGGCTATATCAAATATATAGTTAAAAAAGGATTCCAAAATGATATCTTCAAAAATATATACGTAAGCAAACCCAAACAACAAACAGAAGAGAATCCAGCCACCTTTTTCTAAAAATTTATAAATCTTTTTTTTCATAAATAAAAACCTTTACCATTTTTCGTTTATATTATTATAAATAAAACTTAACAAGAATAATAATCAACATCAAAACACTAATACTTATGATACCAATTATAAGAAGTTTAAGCTCATCTAGAACTTTCGCTTTGTAAACTACATCTTGCTTAGATTTTTTTATTATTCTCTGTATATATATAATTAAGCCACAAACAACAACCGTAATCAAAAGAACAACTGATAAATCAGAATTAACTTCAAACATTTTATCCATTAAATACTCAAAGGAATTATCCAAAAAGCCAATTCCAAGCCCTATTACAACTGCTAAAAGACACCAAGCCAAAATTTTCAAGAAGTACATTTACAAACTACCCTCTTTTCTTGCGAACAATAGAGGCTAATTTTGCATAAAGTTCCTTGTTTTTTGCAGATCCGTCAATGCTTGCAGCCTCACTTACGTAAGCTAAAGCATCTTCGTACTTACCTAGTTTTTGATAGAATTCACTCATTTGAACATAATACATTGCATTGTTCAAATCTAGTGAGATTGCTTTTTTCATCGTTTCTATTGCAAAGTTTACATCTCCTTGAGCAAACAATACTAAAGCGTTGTAATAATAGCCTTCTGCATTGTTTGTATCAAGTTCAATAACCTTTTGTGCAGCTTCATAAGCGCCGTCTAAATCTTGAATATGAATGTAATTTTTTGCCTCTAAAATATAACCTTCAATAAAGTTTTCATTCATTGACAAGATTTTTTCAATAACCTCTTGAGCCTCGCCATAATGAGCCATTTCAATTAAAATATCCGCATAATCTGACAAATAATTTAAAGACTCAGGTTTAAGCTCTAATGCTCTCTCCATATTCTTTTTAGCTAAATCGTATTGAGAAAGTTCAACACAAACATGAGCCAATTCTACAAAAGCATAATCTTCGTTTGGATTTTCCTTGACAATCGCATCTAGAGCAACTTTTGCACTAACAGGGTCGCCCTTTAAATCTCTAATTTTTGCTGACAAAATTCTTGCTTGCAAATGATTTGGAGCTTTTTCTAAAACTGTTCTTAATTCTTTTTCTGCCTTGTCGTACTCTTGATTTTGAGTGTATAAATAAGCTAAAGAGTAACGATAATCAACGTTATCAGCATCTAAACATATTGCAATATTGTAGAACTTAGCGGCTTCGTCAATCCAACCGTTTAAAAAGTACGCATTTGCAAGATTATAGACATATTTTGGATTTCTTTCATCTAATTTCATTGCTTTGTGGAAGTAGTTAATTGCATCTTCATACTTTCCGTCGTCCATTTTAAATAGACCTAAATAAGAGTTTACAACAGGATTTTCGGTTTCTTTTTCCAACTTTTTGAACAATTCTCTAGATTTTTCTAAATCATTTTCAGAGAAGTAAACTTCACCCAAAAGTACCATTGCATCTCTATTTTCAGGATTTTTTTCTAATGCTTTTTCTAACAATTCGATTGCACGTTTAAAATCTTGATTTTTGTAATGAGCTTGTGCCAAATTGAAATAAATGGCATCATCAAATTCGACATTTAGATTTTCAATTTCTTTAATTGCTTCAAAATCGTTCAATTTGTTTAAAACAACAATTTTGTCTAACAAATTTTCAGTCGTTGGGTTAATTTCGTAAATCTTATTTACAGCCTTTAAAGCCTCATCGTACTTTTCTTCTGCCATACAAATTGTTTTCATAAGTTTTAAACAATCAATGTGAAGCGGGTCAATTTCCAAAGTTTTTTCAATATAATTAATAGCCCTTTGATTGTTTTCAAGCAGGTAGTACAATTCACCCAATTGAGAAAGAATTTCTACATTGTTGTTTTCGATACTCAATGCCTTGTAAAGCATTTCGATTGCGGGCTTATAGAACCCTTGTCGTTTCAAATCAAAAGATTTTGTAATATATTCTAAAACTTCATTATTTGTCATTATTTAAAAAGTCCTTTTTTCTTTTTCTTTTGTACGTTCTTTTCTTCGTCATTGTCGTTAATGATAACCAAAACCTCATTTTCGCCAGCCATTTTAAGGTTATTTCTTGCAATAGCCTCTAAACTAGCTGTTTGAGAGAAGCCGTTAATTTCTCGTTTCAACTTTTTATTTTTAGCTTCAGCATCGTCTCTAATTTTTTGGATTTTAACGATTTTGTTATGATAAGAGATTGTTTTTGTAATATTCAAAATTGCGCTAAAACCAATTTGCGCAAGACAAATTAAAAGAATAATAGTCAAAAAAGAGTAATAGACATTAATATTTTGTCTATGTTTTTGAGATTTAAGTTTTGACTTTTGTCTCACAGACTCAAGACTTGTAACCTTGCTGTTACCTTTGATTTTAGATTTAGCAAAACTTTTTCTCTTTTTACCTTTTTTGTTAAAATCTTTGTCCATCATTATCCCATTATAATACAATATTTATGGATAGGTTACAATTTAAATTTTGTAAAGAAACTGAATTGATACATTTGTTCGCCTGTATTGTAATAAGTTGTTTGACCGACTGCAGCTTCTAATGAAACATTTTCTCTTGTGTTATGAATTAACGGACTATATTGTAAAACAATTTCGTTTTTGTGTCTTTCAGCTGAAGGATTTGCCTTGAAGGCATCTTTTAAAACAAAGCCGTGACCTAAGTTTAAAGACGGAGTTAAATAAATACTTTCTAATTGACGGCTTGTTGAGGTGTATTGGTCTTTACCAAAGCCAGCCATCATACCAATAAATTTTGTATCATATTGAACAAACATTTTTGTACGGTATTCTAACTGTCCGATATCCATATCAGTACCAAAGGTTGTACCGTAGGTTAAGTTTCCAACTTTATATTCAAGCGATGAGAAGGTTGGAGAAATTGAATATTCGTCAACTTGAGGCGACAATCTATGTTGTTCTTTTTGAATTTCTGTTAAAACTTTTTGATCGTTCAAAACTGATTTTTTCGCAACTTTTTTAACCGGTTGGTTAACGTTTAATTGCATTTTTTGAACATTATCATCTAAGAACAAAACACCGTCTTTATCGTATTCTACACGACCATTCAATTGGTAATCGTCTTCATTAAGCAACGCTTTTGGTGTTTCAATTTCCTTCTTTTCAACAGGAAGTGGAGCAACTTCAACTTCTGGAGCTTTAGGTTTTTCAAGTGGCTTAAATTCTACTGCCTGCGCCCCGTTCGTCGTAGATAAAAATAAAATTGATAATAATATTAGCCAGCTTCTTTTCATACATATATAATAACTCAATATTTACAATGTTTCAAGGCTTAAAATCAGATTTCCATTATTTATGGTATAATGACAGAAAAAAGGGGAAATATGTTTAGCACAGAAATTAATTATGAGGTTGTAACCTTCTCTATCGGCGACACTAAGGCTGGTACAAAAATGGGTAAATTACAACTTAAAAACCCAGAAGATAACACAACATTAAACTGTATTTTGTGGGAAGAAACTTTAAACAGATTTGATTCAAAAATTTTCAGAAGTGGAAATATTGTTAGAATCGTATCTGCAACCTTCAATGAAAAATATAACAACTGCTTAGTTTCAGCATTAGAATTAATTGAAGAAGCTATGACAGGCTTGACAGAAGAACAAACAATCGAGTATTATACAGAATTGACTTCTTATTTTGAAAAGATTAAGAACGAAGAAATGAAAAATTTCTTAAAAGAATATTTTTCTGCTCACGAGCAAGAATTCAAAACTGCACCCGCTGCAAAATTAATGCATCACAACTTTATCGGCGGACTTTTAGTCCACACAGTTGAATGTTTGCGCCTTGCAGACAAAATTTTTGAAACATCTTTCCAAAGAATCAACTCTGACGATGTTTACACCGCTTGTATTTTACACGATATCGGTAAAATTTATGAGTACACAGTTGACACAGAAACAGGTTTGATTGATTATAATGAAGAATTCAAAAAAGATTGGTTGACACACTCTCAATTTGGATATTCATTATGTATGAATAAAGGCTTTAAGGAAGTCGCAAGAATGATTGCAGCACATCACGGCAGAGCTGATTGGGGCGCTATAATCGACTTGAATAGCAAGGATTTAGAACCTTCAGTTTATATCGTTCACCACATTGACGATTTGTCTGCAAAATTCGGTAGAACTAACGTAGCAATGTTGAAATAGGAAATTATGAAAGTAAGTTACAAAGTACCAGCAACAACAGCAAATTTAGGTCCAGGGTTTGATTGCCTTGGGTTAGCTTTGCCAATTTATAACATCATAACCATTGAAGAAACAGTAATGCCAAGCACAGGCATTGAAGTTAATGTTATGAAAGACTTTGAAAACGCTGAATTAATTGAAGAATTGGATAGTATTCCAAACGATAAAGACAATATTGTTTATAAAGCCGTAGAAATGCTTTATAACCTTGTAGGACAAGACCCTAGCGAGATAAAAATTAATATCAAATCAAGTATTCCAATCGCAAAAGGCTTAGGTAGTTCAGCAGCTGTAATCGTAGGTGGCTTAATGGCTGCAAACGACTTGTTGGGCAACCCTGCTGATGAAGCTGCACTTTTATCAATTGCAACAGAGGCAGAAGGACACCCAGACAACGTTGTACCAGCAATTTTGGGCGGACTTGTAATGTCTTCAATGGAGGATGACGGCTCTGTAATTTACAGACGACTTGATTGGCCAGAAGATTGGCATATCACCGTTTGTATTCCTGATTTTGAACTTGCAACAAACATCTCTCGTTCAGTTCTTCCAGAAAAAGTTCCAATGGAAGATGCAAAATTCAATGCACGCAGACTTGCAATGCTTGTTCACGCAATCGATACAGTTGATGCAAAATTAATGAAAAGTGCTTTAGAAGATAGACTTCACCAACCATACAGAGAAAAATTAGTTCCAGGGTTCAAAGAAATTAAAGAAGCTCTAAAACATGAAGAAAATGTTTTAGGTACAGTTATCAGCGGTGCTGGTCCTTCTATCGTAATTATTTCTCAAAAAAATAATATTGAAAAAATTTACCAAACAGTAAAAGAAGTTTGGGATAACTTGAATGTTCATTGTGACATCAGAACTTTAACCGTTGAAAAATGCGGTGCTAGTAAGGTTGAATAGCAAAATATTTTAAAAGTTCTGAACCAAACAATAAAATTCCAATCATTGCGCTGAAAATTGAGGCTACAATTACAGCTCCAGCGGAAATGTCTTTTGCCATACCAACAAGTCTTGAATATCTATTTTTAAAGACTGCATCTAAACCGAATTCTAGCCCTGTATTAATAAATTCTGCAACCATAACGTTTGAAATTGCAATGATTAAAATACAAATTTTTGTCACACTCATTTTCAAAAGTAGAGCAAAAAGAATTACTAAAAACGCTGCAAGACAATGGAAACGGATATTCTTTTCACTTTTTAGAGAAAGTCTAACGCCACGTCCAGCATTCTTGAATGTATTCATATAACCTTGAGATTTAAACTTAGACATTTTTATCCTTTATCTTGTTTAAAGCCATTTTTTGAGCTTCCACTACAAAATTATAATCGTCTTCTGTTTGATGATCATAACCTAACAAGTGCATAATTCCATGTGCAAGCAAGAAACAAAGTTCTTCTTCTTTTGTAACACCCTTTTCTAGCGCACTTTGAGTAATTTTATCTAACGCTAAAATTATTTCACCAAGGTTAATTTCACCGTCAAAAACAATTCTTTCTTCAACAGGAGTATCTGCAAAAATTGCAAAAGTAATAATGTCAGCAACGTAATCTTTATCGCGATATTCTCTGTTTATTTCGTGAGTTTTAGCCCCGTCACAATATAAAATATCAAAAGAAATTGTATCGTAAATATGAGGTTTCAAACAAGAACCGTCGTAAATATCAGGTCTTAGCATGTAATATTCTAAGATTTTACGTCCGATTGTGATTAGCTTTGCCTCATCAACTTGCCAACCTTCGTATATATTTTCGCTAAAAATATTAATTGTCGGTTTTGTCATTGTTACCTTGCTCTAATTTTTTAACTTTTTCTTCCATTTCCTTATCCATAATGTGAATATGAGATGGCAAAATTACTTGTGATTTGTCTAATTCGTCAACAATATCTTCATGATATTTGATTCTATCGTGTTGATTACCTCTCAATAATCTTGTAAATGTTGTTGCAATTGTTTTCAAATCAGCCAATGTCAAAGGACATTCTGAAAGTTGATTGTCATTAACACGTTCGTCAATAATTTTGTTGATAATCGCTTCAATTTCCTCTGTTGTACTAGCCTTCATCGCTCTAACAGCAGCCTCAACCGCGTCTGCAATCATCAAAATTGCAGCCTCTTTTGTTTGAGGTTTTGGACCTGAATAACGGAATTGTTCTTCCTTAACGTTTTCAGCACCTTCCTCTTTGATAGCTTGATTATAGAAATAACTTGCTAAGCTGTCGCCATGATGTTGAAGAATAAAATCATTAATAATTGGTGGCAAGTGATATTCTTTTGCAATATCTACACCATCTTTTGTGTGTGCAGTAACCACCATTTTACTCAATCTTGAGTTTAATTTTTTATGAGGGTTTTCAATTCCGAATTGAGATTGATTTTCTACGAAGAATAACGGTCTTTTTAATTTACCGATGTCGTGATAATAAGCCCCAACCTTTGCCAAAATTGGATTTGCACCGATTGCCTCAGCCGCAGCCTCGCATAAGTTTGCAACCATTAAGCTGTGGTGATAAGTCCCTGGAGCTTCCATTTGTAGACGTTTTAAGATTGGTTGGTTGTGGTCAGCAAGTTCTGCTAAACCGTAAGGAGTTACAATCTTGAAAGCACTTTCTAATACAGGCAAGAAACCTAATGCAATCATACTGCTTAAAATACCGTTTAAGAATACAAAACTTGCATCTCTGATGATTAAAACATTTTCTACATCAATCAAGAATTTTTCAAGCATATAAATACTTGAAACAAATAACGTACCTGTACAAGCGATGTAAATACCTGCTTTGATTAGGTCAAATCGTCTTGTAAAGTTTACGTTCAACATAAAGATTGATGCAACCAAATTCAATAATGTGAACGAAGTCATAAATTGAATATCATAATGCATACCCAAAGTTATGATTGATAACATTAACATTGAAGCAACAAACGCAATGTTTGGAGCTGTAAATATTGAAATAATTATAATAAATGCAGGGAATGGCAAAATATAAGGCGAGAAACCTGTCGGCAACGCAACCGTTATAAATGCCAAAATTAATGATAATATAGCAACAATCATCAATTGGTTATAAGTAAGATTTGTTGCATATTTGTTTTTATAAACTGTGAAAATTAAAGTTGAAAATACTGTAACTAAAAAGATTCCTAACAAACCTTGCCAATTTAATTCAACCAAGTTGTAGCCAGCAACTCTTAATGCATCTCTTTTTAATTTTGTAACAGGTTCACCTTCAAATAAGATTTTGTCGCCTTTTTCAAAAGTAACTTCGTAAGGTTTAACCGCGTTTTGAGCATTTTTTCTTGCAATTTCTGTTGCAAACTCATCAACTACAAGGTTTGGCACGATAACTTGTTCTAAAAGTGAAGTAATCATTGTACCTTGATATCTTGAAGTTTCAGAAGGCAAGTGATGTCTGATTAAATTTTTAAGAACATGTCTTTCTACGTCCTTTTCAGCAATACCTGCGCTTAAAACATTCATCAAAGTAATATTTGATTTATCGAATAATGTTTTTAAAGTTTCATCAGGAATTTTTAAAAGGTAATAAACAACATTAGTTTTGTTACCGTCCTCGTCATCAAACAGCAAGGACATTTCTTCACGTTTAACGTTCAAATCTTTATCTTTTTGTCTGATTTTTACAATTGAATTTTGCAATGATGACAAATTATTTTTAATAAAATCATCTTCTGTTACTGTCAAAATAGGGTCAACTTTTTGCGCAACCTCTTTTCTACGTTGCTCTGTACGTCTTGTATCTTCAACAGTGATAGTCTTTTGCGCAATAATATCTTTTTTACTAATTCCGTTTTCTACAACTTGTTGGAATAAAAAGTTTTGAAACGAAATAATTAAAGTCATCAAAACACAGAACACAATGAAAAACGTGCTGTTTACAAATTTTGATGATGTGACAAAAACCTTTATGGGTTCTGGAATATTTAATTTATCCATTTAGTTGATACCTATATTTAACTTGTGTATTTATATATTTTAGTACATATTTAAAATTTTGCAAATATCGCATCTACATTTTTTAAATATGCCGAAACGTCAAAACATTCCGCTATTTCAGCAGGTGTTAATTTTGATGTAACTCTTTCATCTATCAAAAGATTTTGTTCAAAATCACCGTTTTCATCAATAGCTTTAAGTGCATTTTTTTGAACAATTTCGTACGCATCTTCACGCGACAAACCTTTTTCTGTAAGTTTTAGCATAACTTTTTGAGAGAACACAACTCCGCCATAAAGTTTTGTGTTACGCTCCATATTTTTTTCATAGACAACCAAGTTTTCTAAAACAGAATTAAATCTATTCAAGATGAAATCCACCAAAATTGTGCTGTCTGGGAAAATTATACGTTCTGCTGAACTGTGAGAAATATCTCTTTCATGCCATAAAACAACGTTTTGCATTTCTGTTGTAGCGTTCCCTCTAACAACTCTTGCAAGCCCACATAAGTTTTCGCACAAAACAGGGTTTCGCTTGTGTGGCATTGCTGAAGAACCTTTTTGATGAGAAGAAAATCCTTCTTGAACCTCAAAAATTTCTGTACGTTGCAAGTTTCTAATCTCGGTTGCAAATTGTTCTACAACAGTTGCAATCATCGCCAATTCGTTCATATATCTTGCATACACGTCTCTTGAAATAACTTGAGTCGAAATTCTAGCTGATTTTAAGCCTAGATTTTCACAAGTAAGCGTTTCAACCTCCATTGGTACATTGCTGTAAGTTCCAACAGGGCCTGAAATTTGCCCCATTGCGATATCTTCTGCTGCAATCAAAAAGTTTTTGTAAGCTCTTTCAAAAGAGTCTACCCAATTCAAAAGTTTGATGCCAAAGGTTGTAACCTCAGCATGAATTCCATGCGAACGCCCAATACAAACTGTGTCTTTGTATTTTTTAGCCATTGCTTTTAAAGTCACAATAACTTTTACTAAATCATCTGAAATAATTTGAGACGCATCTTTAATTTGAAGTGCATAAGCGGTATCGATTACATCAGAACTTGTTAAACCCTTGTGCATGTATTTCGCATTTTCGCCCAAACTTTCGTTTACACAAGTTAAAAACGCGATTACGTCATGGTGGACCTCTGCTTCAATTTCGTCAATACGTTTTAAATCAAATTTTGCATCACTTTTAATTTGGTTCAACGCATCTAGTGGAATTTCGCCCATTTGAGCATAAGCCTCGCATACGGCAAGCTCTACCTTCAAATAATATTCAAACTTGGATTGCATCTCCCAAATTTGTTTCATTTTATCTAAACAATAACGATTAATCATACAACTATTTTAACATGAATAAAAATTTAACAGATATTTTAATAAGAGACCCTGAAATAAATTCAGGGTGACATAAAGTTAAACATTCAATCTTATGTCATTCTGAACTTGTTTCAGAATCTCTTCTGTTAAAATAGTTCAAAACACGCATAAATACTAGATAGGCAATTTTTTCTAACAAAAATACTTTATATATATACAGAGAGTAAAGAGGATTAATTAAAATGGCTTTAGAATTTTCATCATACGCTTCAAATCCATTCGCAAAGAAGGAAAACCCTGGTGAAGCTAAAATTGCTAAGATGAAAGAAGAACAAGAAGCTAGACGTGCAGAATTAAACGAAACAGCAAGCATTTACGAAGCAAAATATAAAGAACAATTAAAAGCGTACAACAAAGCAACATCAGTATTCATTATGGAACAAGCTAAATTCAACAGCGTTGACAAAACTGATGCTAAATACGAAGAAAAAGAATTCAAATTAGCTAAAAAAGAATTCACAACTTGCAGAAATAAAAAAGATTTACAATTAGATTTATTCCTATTCCACGCTAATAACGCAAACAAAGCTAGCAGAATTAACATTTTAGACTTAGCTTAATCTTCAAATTTTGTTACATGCGTAAAATTAGGTGTTGATTTTTTTTCTTGACATACTATCATAGACTTAAGAAACAGATTTTTTAGAAATAAAGGAAAGTCGGAATATGTCAATTAACTTAGAAAACAAAAAAGAAATTGTTAAAAAATTCGGTGCTAATGAAAAAGACACAGGCTCAGCAGAAGTTCAAATCGCTATGCTTAGCAAAAAAATCACTGATTTAACAGAACACATGAAATTGAACAAAAAAGATTTCTCTACAAAACGTGGTTTGTTAATGATGGTAGGTAAAAGAAAAAGATTATTAGCATACTTAAAAGATATCAACTTAGACGGCTACAGAGCTTTAGTAAAAAAACTAAAATTACGTGGCTAATCTCTAAGCGCAAGATTTATAAAACCGAAAACAAACTCTCAGAGAATGTGAGAGTTTGTTTTTCTGCATCTTTTATATTAATTTAAACCTTTTGTGGTCAAATTAAGCCACTTGCAAATCTTTTTCTAATTCTTTTACAAGATTTTCGTTATTTGCTTTTTTAGCGTATAAAATAGCTTTTTGAATTAAGTTTTTACCCTTGTCCATTCTTTGATAATCTTGCATTAATTCGCCCGCTTTTTTGTAATTTATAGCAACTTTTTCATCAGAACCGGCTTGCTTGTAATTTTTTACTGCATCTGAATAATAGCGCATTGCTTTTTCAGGTCTGTTAAATTTGTTGTAAGCGTTTGCAATTGAGCTTGAAACATAACCTTTTACAGACGCATCTTTGCTTTCGTCAGCAACTACTTTTGCATCTTCGTAAACATTAAACGCTTCTTTGTCGTATTTGTCAGAATACATATTTCCGATTTTTGTCAAAGATTGTGTTTGAGCTTTGAAGTTGTCTGTTTCTCCCGCAAAAGAAATTGCAGCCATGTAGTGCTCAATTGCAGGTTTGAATTGTTTCACATCGTCGTAAATTTGAGCCATTGAATAGTGTGCTTTAACCTTTACGTTGTTGTCTGTTGTTGTTTCAATCGCTTTGTTGTAATTTTCTAAAGCTCTTGGTAAATCGTCGTCGTGATCGTAAACTTGAGCCACTTCAAAGGTAATTTTTGCTTGAGATTCTGTGTCACCAAGTTCAATTGAGCGGTTAATTGCTCTTTGGAAAGTTGATAGAGCTGTAACGCTGTCTTTCGCTTTTGATGCTGATTTACCGTCCTTGAATAGTTGTTTTAATTCACTATCCATTTTAGGTTTTTGAGGTTCAGTATTTTGTGCTTGTTGAGGTTGAGCTTGTTCTGCGCCTTCAGCTTTTTTGTTATCTTCTGGCATTTTAACTAAAAATGCTTCGTTAACATCTTCTGTGTTGTATTTGTAATCAACTTGTTGCAAGAAGATTGCTTCAACCCAATTTTCAACAACTTTTGAATCTTTGTTTAATGTGTCTGAAATATATTTGTCCAAAAGTCCGGCTGCATTACGCAAATTTGATTGAACAGCTTTAACATTTGGAGTGTCTTTTTTAGTAGTTTTTTCGACTAAACCTAAGTAAGTATCAACTTCTTCGTAAATATCTTCTGGAGTTCCGATAGCTTTAGCGGTGTTTTTAAAATCGCCAATAACTTGAGCAATGTTGATTTTAGGGCTAATCATTTTGTTAGATGAGCCTGAAACACCTTGAGTTTGTTGAGCACCTTGTGCTTGAACAGGTTGTTGAACTCCACCCATAGGTCTTGCACCAGCCATTTGACCTGCGCCCATTGGACGATTCATACCAATGCCCATTTGATTATTCATAGGGCGTTGCATTGGTCTTGCCATAGGGCGAGCCATTTGCGCATTTTGAACTTGATTGTTATAAGCGTAATTATTTCCACCAACGTTAGGATTTTGAGGGTGTTTACCGTTTTGTAAATCCTCAACGTATTTCAAGCCACGACTTTGAGCAAGGTTAGAACCTTGTTTCGCTTCGCCTTCAGTCTCGTTAGCCTTCTTTTTAGCTTCCTCGTCCTCGTTGCGCTTAATTATTTGATTATTTTTAGGTGTAAGTTGTGGTCCAACTCTTAATGATTCAAACAATTTATATATCCTCGCTCCAATTACATTTTACAATATAGACATCGTTTTAATGAACACTCTTATTGAAATTTCATATTTCTGTATGATTTATTTAATGATGAATTTTAAAAAGTCATAAAAATTTAAACAAACTTAACCAAATATTTTACGGATTTGAATAAATGTTGTATAATTTAGAAACAATATCGAGGGCAATCTATGGGTATTTTTGATAAATTTAAAGAATTCACAAACCAAGTTAGCGAAATTGAAAACCACTTATATAGCGGTAAAAAAGATTTTCTAGAAATCTATGAACGTAACGCACAACTTGAGCAAGAAATTGAAGAACGTACAAACGAGTTGAATGAAGCCAACCGTCGTATGTTGACGTTGCAACACATTTGGGAAATGATGAATTCTTCAAAACCACTTTCAAGTATCCTAGATACAACGGTTAACAACCTTCAAGGCGAATTGGGCTATTTGCACTCTTGCATTTTACAACGTCGTAACGACGAAAACGGCGAATATTTTACCGTTATGGCAAGTTCAAACGGCAACCTTTTTGACGAAATTAACCAACACCTTGAAACTCCGATAAACACTCAACGTATGAATTTCGAGCAAGCCTCAATTATCAAGGCGGTTTTGAGAAACAAAGAAATTCTACAAAGTACAGATTTAAGAGCAGGCTTGAATTCTATCGCACCAGACTTGCCAGAAGACAAGGTTGAAGAACTTCTTAGCGAAACCGCTTGCCGTTCATTTATGTTAGTACCACTTTCAAAAATGAACCATTTTGGTATATTAATCGTTCTATCTCAACGACTTGAGGCGACTGAAGCTGAGTTAGATTTCTTGAACATTTTTGCTCAACAAATTGAACTTGCAATCACAATTGCAGACTTGTTCCAAATGGTTAGAGAACAAGCGGTTACAGACCCATTGACAACCTTGTACAACCGCCGTTATTTTGAAGATTCTATCGAAAAAGAATTTACTCGTGCGAACCGTCAAAAACAACCATTCTCAATTATCGGTATTGACTTAGACCACTTGAAACAAATCAACGATAAGTATGGACACGTTTACGGCGATTTGGCGATTAAACAAATTGCAAGCGTATTAAAGCAAAACGCGCGTTCTATCGACGTTCCAGCCCGTATTGGTGGTGAAGAATTCGACGTTCTTCTTCCAGGTATTGATTCTAAAGGCGCAATGATTGCCGCAGAACGTATCAGAAAAGCGATTGAAGCAACTCCGATTGAAACAGTCGGCACAATTACCGCAAGTTTAGGTGTTGCAACCTTCTTAGAACACGCAAACAACGTAGAGGAATTGATGGAACTTGCTGACCAAGCTATGTATCATTCAAAACGTAACGGCAGAAACCAAGTTACACTTGCAACTCCAATTTCAGAAGTTTCATGGCAAGAGGTTGCGCTTAATGCGTTTAATGATATTCTTGCAACAGGCAGAATTAACGTTTCAGACGAAGTTAAACACGATTTGACTAAAAAATTGCAAATGGCAATCGAACAAAATTCAAATCCAAAAGACACTTTATATTCAGTTGCAGACACACTTGCAACAACTTATAACCCATTGCATACACTTGGTTCATCAAAATCAAAAGTTATTATGGCGACAACACTTGCAAGACGTTTTGAACTTGAAAAAGACGATGCCGATAAACTTCGTGTCGCAATGTTGTTGTATGATGTAGGTAACTTGATGTTGCCTCAAGAAATTTTGCAAAAAGACGGTCCATTGACGGATGAGGAACGCGCTTATATTGAAAACCACCCTCGTTTGGCTGCTCACGACTTGTTAGAACCAATTTCAAACGTAAAAGATATTATCCCAATTATTGAAAAACACCACGAAAATTGGGACGGTTCTGGCTATCCAAACAAATTGGCAGGGAACGATATTCCATTGTCATCACAAATTATCTTGATTATTGATGCATATTTTGCATTGACAGAGCCAAGAATTTACAGAAAAGCTCTTTCACCTTATGAAGCACTTGATGTAATTAAGGCAGATGCAAACAAAAAATGGAACTCAACACTTGTAAACGAATTTGTAAAACTTATCGAAGTCGAACTAAGAAAAGCAGGTTAAAAATATGACAACTATTGATTTAAGCGCATTTGAAAAAGCATTAGCAAGTTTATTTGAAGTAATCAAGGTTTATAACGAAGACAAAACAAACTTGATTACAAGAGACTCAATGATTCAACGTTTTGAATATACTTACTCTTTGGCATTAAAAATGATAAAACGTTATTTTGCAAACGGAGCTTTTGTGTTTGATAATCTTGAAGGAATGACTTTCAACGAAATGATTAGACAAGCAAACAAAATGGGCTTGTTACGCTCTAACTTAGAAAAGTGGGATAATTATAGACAAAAAAGAAATTTAACTTCTCACACTTACGATGAAAAAATTGCAGTTGAAGTAGTTGAAATTATTGAAGATTTTGCCCAAGAAGCTCAATATTTGTTGGATAAATTAAAAGAGAAACTTGCATAATGTTTGGACTAGACAAAAGGCATATCAATTTCATTATAGAGACACTAAAGCAAAACCTTCCGAATGGAGAGTTTTATAT
>ERZ808286.970-NODE-970-length-15790-cov-4.783476_pt1 | contig 15790 bp, 16 predicted proteins | sample MGYA00521276_ERZ808286 | MGnify/ENA primary metagenome ERZ808286 (study PRJEB31516, sample SAMN03275607) | gut metagenome | biome: mammalia-associated habitat; material: feces | host: Papio cynocephalus | place: Kenya | collected 2012-08-01 ... | reverse complement strand
ATCGCTGCATCATTCTCCATTCAGAAGTGTCCTTGCAGCGACGAATTCCCATAACTAGCTGGACAAAACTTGTCCTCAATTCTTGAGGCCCCGTTTCGTTATCTTTCCGTGATGAATGGTCTCATTCGAATCCTGTACCCAGGGAACAAGTCCGCAGAAGGCCGCATATTTTTTTGCCGTGGCAAATCTTGATATGTCTGGCTTTTTGTTCTCAAATTCACAAGGCAATGGACTAAGACTGCTCCTCGCCGGCATCCTGAACCGCCGCATACTGGGCGCTCTTGGCCATCTGCTCCTCGTCAATCTCGGAGTTCATTTCGTCAAAATCCCGCTCCGCAGAAAGTATCTCTCCGTCTTTAAGATTGTCGAACAAATCACGCTTCGCGATTCCGCCGTTCTGCCACAAAGAGACAAGCGCGGCGATCTGCTGTGAGTTCATCGTGGAGACATCGTAGTCCGTGTTGAAGCTGACCTTAACATCTTCTTCTGCCAGCTCCTTTCATCCATGGGAATTAAATATGGATTATACCAGGACTCATATCTACAGAGCGGAGGAGATATAATCCAGTTGCATGACAAAGAGATGAACATGATTACAGTGATACCCGCTGAGGTCGACAACGAAGATTGCGACGCGAAACTAGAGGATGCGATGATTTTTTTCACGTCAAACAAAAAAAGACCGTTCAAGACATGAAAGGACTATAGAAGCAGAAGTTCACGTTATATTTTATAGCTGCATATTTCAGCCTATAAAACAACAAGACGCGGACACAAAAAAAGCATAACATAACAGACAATCATCTTGACTTTTTATTTGTCTTAAATTATTATCCTATTCACAGTTAGTTTCATGGCTGTTACAAGAGAAGAACGGAATCCTAGCGGTTCAGTTTCTCTCCTGCAGAGTAAATAATATGCGGGAATAGCTCAGTGGTAGAGCGCCACCTTGCCAAGGTGGATGTCGCGGGTCCGACTCCCGTTTCCCGCTCTTATTTAATAATAGACAGAGGCCTGAAGACGCATATTTATTTTGCGGGAATAGCTCAGTGGTAGAGCGCCACCTTGCCAAGGTGGATGTCGCGGGTCCGACTCCCGTTTCCCGCTCTAAACAAGAAAAGGCGGTTCAGATTTTTCTGAATCGCCTTTTTTTAATATTTTCATATCCAGAGGAGCCCAAGGTGAAACTCACAAAGGAATTCACAAATTTGGAAAAATCAGCGGTGAAGCTGACGGTCACAATCGACAAGAAAGACGTGGAAGAAATTTACAGCGGCACAGTTTCAAAATATGTAAAGAATGCGCAGATTCCAGGATTCCGAAAGGGGCATGTTCCTGCGTCAGTGCTCGAAAGGAAATACGGCGACTCGCTCCGTGCGGATGCCATGAGTGAGCTCATCGACAAGTCGCTCGGAGAAATATTCGATAAGGAGACGGAGAACAGGCCTCTCCCCTATGCGCAGCCTGTTATGGACAAGATGCCGGAATTTGACACGTCAAAGGACATGGTCTATTCGGTGACTTATGATGTCTTCCCGAAAGTTTCCGTCAAGGATTTCTCCGGAATCACGGTGAAGGAGCCTCAGGTCTCGGTAGGTGACGACGACATTCAGGATGAGCTCAAGGCGATTCAGGAGCGCAATGCCATCGTAACGGACAGAAAGGACGGCTCCTCCGTGGAGAAAGACAACATCGTGACAATCAACTACAGCGAGACGGACGCTGACGGAAAAGAAATAGAGGGCACTAAACGTCAGGATTTCGTGTTCACTGTCGGAACAGGCGAGAACATATACAGAATTGACGATGAGCTTATCGGAATGAAGAAAGGCGAGACAAAGAATATCACAAAGACATATTCCGAGGACGACTCCGATCCGGATCTTGCTGGAAAGACAAAGAACATCACCGTCACGGTAACGGCGATAAAGGAAAGGAAGCTTCCTGCGATTGACGATGAACTGGCGCAGGACGTGAACGAGAAATACAAGACCCTTGACGACATGAAGGCCGACATAAAGAGGAACATGGAGAATGCCAAGAACAGAAGAATCCGTGAAATCAAGAACAATGATCTTCTGTTACAGCTCGTAGAGAAAAACGCATTCGAGATTCCGGAATCCATGCTGCGTGCGGAGCTTGACGGAAGATGGAGCATGATGGCGAGGCAGTTCCAGACGACACCGGAACAGCTTGAGAAAATGATAACCGCATCAGGACAGTCAAAGGAAGCCATGCTTAACGAATGGACAGGCAACAGCGAGAAAATGCTCAAAAGCAGAATCATCGTCGACTCCCTTCTCCGCGACAGAAACATATCCGTGACTCCAGAAGAGATTGAGGCGGAGTACAAGAAGATTGCGGATGAAGGCGGAATGTCGGTTGATGAGGTGAAAAAACATTATGACGATCCGCGTGCGAAGGAATATCTGATTGATGATACGAAGGAAAACAAACTGTACGACCAGCTATACAATGAGGTCAAAGTCACAAAAGGTGACAAGATGACTTTCAGGGAACTGTTCGAGCAGAAATAAATCCACATCAGTCCGCTGGGCAGCCGGAATTCCTGCGCGCATAAAAATCAGGATGGCAGGATTCCGGTATCTTCATCAGCAGAAAACTCCGGCAGTACGGAAAACCATCTGCCCCCGGTGGGCAACGGTACCTTGATGGTTATTTCATTCTGTGCTGTCCTTTTACCGGATTTGGCATTATATTTACCGGAAACACAAAATTCAGGATTCTTATGAACGAACAGATGAACACATTGGTTCCTTACGTCGTGGAACGGACCGGAAACGGAGCACGCACATACGATATTTTTTCCCGTCTGCTGAAGGACAGGATTGTATTCATAGACGGCGAGATAAATGACGCCTCCGCAGATCTTGCCGTCGCACAGATTCTATTTCTGGAATCAGAAAATCCGGAGAAGGACATAAGCATATACATAAATTCACCCGGCGGTTCCGTAACTGCAGGTCTTGCGATTTATGACACGATGCAGTATGTAAAATGCGGAATCCAGACAATCTGCATGGGACAGGCCGCAAGCATGGCCGCCATACTACTTGCCGGAGGAACATCAGGCAAACGCTTCGCGCTCCCCTCCTCAAGGGTAATGATTCATCAGCCCTGGGGCGGTGTACAGGGGCAGGAAAGCGACATCTCCATTCAGGCGAAGGAGATAATAAGGCTCAAGAGACTTTCGATAGACTATTTCGCCCGCCATACAGGAAAACCTGCTGATGAGGTGGCGAAGGACATGGAGCGCGATTTTTATATGTCTGCGCAGGATGCGCTTGACTACGGCATCATTGATCATGTTATGCCGGCAAAGAAATAGCCTCCCTCTGAAAGGACTGCATTATGATGAAAAAAAAGAATGAATTCTCATGTTTCTTCTGCGGAAAGCCGGCATCCAACACAAGAAAGCTTATCGCGGGACCGCTTGGCAACTTTATCTGCACAAGCTGCATATCCGCATGTGAAAATATCATGAATCAGGAGGACACAGAGCTTCTTCCGATTGAGCTTTCCGAGGTTCCCACTCCGCGCGAATTCAAGGAATATCTTGACCAGTATGTGATAGGACAGGACGAGGCGAAGAAAGTCCTGTCGGTCGCGGTCTACAACCACTACAAGAGAATGTCGCTTGCGGGCAAGATAGAGACCGAAAATGCGGTGAAGATCGAGAAATCGAATGTCCTGCTCATAGGTCCGACGGGAAGCGGAAAGACCCTGCTTGCGAAAACCCTTGCCCAGCGTCTGAATGTTCCGTTTGCGATTGCCGACGCCACGACACTCACGGAGGCCGGATATGTCGGTGAGGATGTCGAGAATGTCCTGCTCAAGCTCATCAATGCGGCGGACGGCAACATAGAAGCGGCTGAACGTGGAATAATATTCATAGATGAGATTGACAAGATCGCAAGAAAGAGCGAGAACACGTCGCTGACGCGTGATGTCAGCGGAGAGGGCGTACAGCAGGCGCTCCTGAAGATAATAGAAGGCACTGTGGCCAGCGTCCCGCCTCAAGGAGGAAGAAAACATCCGAACCAGGAGATGCTGCAGATTGACACGACAAACATCCTTTTCATACTCGGAGGAGCGTTCGTCGGCCTGGACAAGATAATCGAACAGCGCACGGCGGAACATTCGATGGGCTTCGGCTCCAACGCAGGTCAGATGAGCGAGGAACAGAGAATGGACCTTCTCAATCAGGTGTCTCCTGACGACCTTGTGAAATTCGGAATAATACCTGAACTGATCGGCCGTATGCCGATAACAGTCGCCCTAAAGGAACTGACACGTGATGATCTGGTCAGGATACTGACGGAGCCGAAAAACGCAATCACCAGACAGTTCAAGGCCTCGTTCGCGATAGACGGCGTTGACCTTGAATTCGACAGGGAAGCAATAGAGGCCATCGCTGACGAGGCAATAAGGCAGAAGACCGGAGCGCGCGGACTAAGAACCATAGTCGAGAAGATGCTGATGGACGTGATGTTTGAGATTCCTGACTTCAAGGGAAAGAGCGTCTTCACCGTGACAAAGGACATAGTCACGAAGAAGGAGCACAAGGATATCCGGGAGCTTGTGCTGCCGGTACCGGAGCAGGCATCATAAAGAAGGGCGTCCTCTGAATCTTATACGCTTATTCGGAAGACGCCCGTAGTGTCTGTAAATTCCTCGCAGCGGCGCGCTCAGTCCTCCGTTTCAGATACAAGTCCGCGCCGCGCAAGTTCGGAAAGAATGATGCACACTATATCCTCCGGTGCCTTGCTGGCGGTGTCAATGACAAGATCCGCAGACGAATAATCAGTATTGTCTATTCCATAAAGCTCAAGATAGCGGCGGGAATCCTCCATGTCCCTCATCCTGGTGAATTCCCTTATCTGCTCAAGGCTTCCGCCTTCCCGCCTGAAAATGCGTCCGGCGCGGGTCTCGTCATCAGCAAGAAGATATACCTTGAGATCCGCGTTTCTCAGCATCCAGACCGCAAGACGGCTTCCCAGGACGCAAGACTCCTTCTCTGCAAGCTCAACCTGATGGGTGTCCACATATCTGTCATAAAAATCATCGTTTCTTGCGGCCTCTATTATGTCCGCAAGAGGAACTCCGCGCTCCGCCGCCATCTGCCTGAAAGTGTAGTTTATCAGTTTTACTCCAAGTCTCTGCGCAAGCATGGAACTGACAGTCGTGTTTCCACAGCCTGACTTTCCGCTCACGGCTACACGGATCTCTCCGCAAGGCACATATCCCATACAATCCTCCAGTATAAATACAATGCTACTCCAGGTTTCTTGCCTGCTCGCGGATGTTCTCAAGCGCATCCTTCGCGGCTATCACCATCGCACCGACCTCAGCGGACTGGTTCTTGCTGCCTATGGTGTTTATTTCCCGGTTCATCTCCTGACAGATGAAATCAATCCTTTTTCCCGGCGCATGCCCCTCCTCCAGCTCGGACCTCATGGCCGATATATGGCTGAAGAGCCTGACAATCTCCTCGTTTATGGTGTACTTTACGAGCATGGCCGCAGTCTCCGTCATGATGCGGTTCTCGTCAGCGTCGTCTCCGAGAAGCTCATCGAAACGCCTCCTTATCTGATCCCTGAATGTATCCTCCATTCTCGGCTGCCATTCACGGAAGAATCCCGCACATTCCTCAAGTCTTCCGAGCTTTGCGATTAGGTCGTCACGCAGATTCCCGCCTTCCCTTATCCTGTCCGACATGAAACGCGAGAACGCCACGTCAAAAACAGGCTCTATCATATCACGGTATCTGTCCATGTCATAGGAACGGTTCACGGTCAGGACACCGGGCTGACTCAGGATAAACTGTATAGATATTTCCTCCGCCCCCGCTCCTGCCGCCGCCGCCACCTTGCAGGCAGCCTCCATGTATGAACGTGCGAGCCCCGTGTCCGCACTTATCTCCGCGGCCGAATTCAGCTCCCTTACACGTATATTCAGATCAACCTTTCCGCGGAGAACCTTCTCGGAAACTGAATTCCTGAAATACGGCTCCAGCTGGGCAAGATACGGAGGGAGACTTACAGAAAGATCAAGAAACCTGGAGTTGACCGACTTTATCTCCACGGACACGACCGCATCTCCGGACAATTTCTCCTCATAAGCATAACCAGTCATAGACGAAAGCATTTTCCGCTCCAAAATTCATGTTTTTATAAAGCCGATTCTACTCCAATCACGTCATATTTTCAATCACAGGGAACATGGAACAGCCCTTCTGTACACCGGAAAGATATTATGTTAATATAGCCGAAATATACAAATCCGCTCAGGATGCGGAAAAAGGAGTGTATCCATGCCAGACGGGTCGTTGCCCCTGCTGATTTCAATTGTAATCCTTGTGATTCTTTCAGGTTTCTTCTCCGCCACGGAGACGGCCTTCTCCTGCGTGAACAGAATAAAGCTCAGGACGCTGCACACGAACGGCAACAGGATGGCGGGAAAGGTCCTGAACCTCGCTGAGAAGAACTACGACAGGCTTCTCAGCACCATTCTCGTGGGAAACAACATAGTCAACCTGTCGGCCTCCACGCTGTCGGCGCTTCTTTTCGCGAAACTCCTTACAGACAGCCCGCTCAGCCCGTCGGTTGTGTCCACGGCGGTAATAACGCTAGCCGTCCTAGTGTTCGGCGAGATAACCCCGAAATTCATAGCCAAAACAAGCCCTGACCGGATCGCAATGCTGTTCTATCCGGTGATAAGAATCTTCATGTACGTGTTCGCGCCCGTAAACGTCATTTTCAGCGCATGGAAAAAGCTGATCGCAGGAATCCTCAAGCTCAAGAGCAACGAGATCATAACGGAAGAGGAGATAATGACGATTGTGGAGGAGGCGCAGGAGGACGGAACACTCAGACAGGAGGAGACAAGGCTCATCCGCTCGGTGATAGAATTCGACGACCTTGAGGTAGGCGACATCCTTGTGCCGAGGGTGAACATAGTCGCCGTGGACACATCCGAGCCGATGGAGGAGATAAGAAAGGTCTTCGTCTCCACCGGCTTCTCACGTCTCCCGGTATACAGGGACAGCATAGATTCGGTCATAGGCACGATACATGAGAAGGATTTCTACGGCGCCCTGATTGCCGAAGGAAAGAACCTTAAGGACATAATCCAGGAAGCGTTCTTCACGACAAAACATACGAAAATATCAAAACTTCTCAAGCAGATGCAGAAAATGAAGGTCCACATGGCGATAGTCCTGGACGAGTACGGAGGAACACTGGGACTCGTGACGCTTGAGGATATTCTTGAGGAGCTGGTCGGGGAGATATGGGACGAGCATGACGAGGAGATAAGCCTGTTCAGGAAAATCTCAGACGACACGTACATAGTCTCAGGAGATGCTCCGCTGAGCAAGCTGTTCGACAGGCTGGATCTTGACGGACTGGAGGATGACTTCGATGCCACGACTGTAAGCGGATGGGTCATGGAGCAGCTGGGAGAAATTCCGTCCGCGGGAAAGACGTTCACATTCAGGAATCTGTCCATAGAGATCACGAAATCCACACCCAAGAAAGTCCAGCAGGTAAAGATTATATGCGGTCCGGGACCTGATTCAGAAGAGGACTGACGGCAGTTCGCTCATCACGCCGCAAAGCGCAAGAATAACCGTCCTATCCGCGCGGAGCCTTTGCGGGATCGACAGGCTGGCCGTTCTGAAACACCATGAATGTTATCTGGGGCTTTCCTGTTATTGAGTCAGATCCGGCCGTTCCCAGCTCCGCACCGGACACGACATAGTCACCCTTCCTGACTTTTATGGAGCCCATTCCGGTGTATGCATAGATGAGTCCGGTCTTTGACTGTACGAACAGAACCTGTCCGAATCCGCGGTAGACCCCCACATACATCACCGTTCCGGCCCTCACCGCGGTGACCGGCTCGTTCAGCTTCGCTGAGAGCTGGACACCGGAAACCTTTCCCTTCACATACGTAACATCAGGATTCCTCACCGGCCATGACGTGCTTCTGTCTGCCTCGGATGTGGCGCCGTATGTCCGCGTATCCGGAGCCGGTGACAGAATCTCCTGCCTCTCCTCATTGCGCGCCGCAGCTACGGCGGCAGCCTTCTCAGGCGCACGGATCTTAATCTTCTCGCCGGTCTTTAGCACCGCGGTCGAGTCCATTCCGTTAAGCGAGAGAAGCTCCGGAACCGTCATTCCGTTCCTGCGCGCGATGCCGTATAGCGTGTCGCCCTTCTGAACCGTATAAATCTCAGAGGCGGCGGCTGTCTTATCCGCATTCAAGCCGCCTGCGGCAGATAGCGCCGCCGCGGTCCCTATATCGGCAGTCGGAATCACAAGCTTCTGTCCGGCCTTCAGCACATCAGACTCGGACAGATTGTTGGCGGTCCTGAGCTCGGCTACGGTTATCTGGTATTTTCTGCTTATGGAATACAGTGTATCTCCCTTCTCCACCCTATATGTGGAGTCGGCGGACAGCGGCACCATGAAAAACATGAGCATCATTGAGGAGAAAAGAAAAGCCATTTTTCCGGCTGAAAGAATTTTCATGGTCATATTATCGGCAGAAAAGACGGCCTGCGTTATCACAAAATTATGCCGCTGAAAAAATCATGCACACGGATGCCGCTTATCACATCGTCAGCTCCGTAATGGCTGAGCATGTCGGTTCTGCCGCGCCTCAGGTGCTCGGATGTCGTTCCATGGCGGATCGACACGTCAGCCTCCATAAGCGCGGAGAAATGATCGGCGATTCTCACAAGCCTTCCGTCAACAGGAGAGAATTCATCCGAATTGTACATTGAATTCATCTCGTCCCAAGTGACCCGGCGCGGCTTTCCGTCAAGAATTATCCTGTCGGAGAATTCATCGCTGGTGAAATACATCAGCTCCCCGGCGAAGAACGGCTCCATAAGCGGAACAAGCTCCCTGCTCACAATCTCGTCCTCGATTCTCTTTACTATGCTCGGAAGCTCGTCCGTGGCCCGCTTTACGGGAGAAATTATGTCCCGCGTAACGGATTCCGGAAGATCATGAAAAAGTCCGCTGAAAAAATCATTCACGGATCTTCTCACGCAGAACCCGGCTCCTGTCTCCCTTCCCAGAAGAAGCGTCATAACGGCGACATAAAAACAGTGGCCGAGCACGCTGGTTCTTGGAACGCGCGGTGTCTGGTTCCACCTGCACTGGAAGCGCAGCTGCTCTATTTTCATGATGAAGTCAAACGGCTTCTGCCCGGTGACAAGCTTCTGGACGCCCTCAAGATCAAGATACGGCTGCAGTCCCGATTTCAGCTCGGCCTCAATTCCGACAGTCCGCGCAGGCTCGTTCACTACGGAAAGCATGTCAAGCTCCCTTATCGTGGAATACCTGTGGGCCGCCTCGTACACATGGACAGCCGCCTTTGTACGGTCAGGGACAGGAATGGAGCCGGACTTCTGGCCTATATAAATCGTGAACCCGGAAAAAAGCCCGTCATCTTTTATAAGGCTCCTGTACTGGTTCAGAACCCATTCGTTCAGATGCATATATTCATCAGGATAATCACGCTTGAGCATCTGCTGAACTGGAGCCTTTATGTCACAGAGGGCTATCTTTCTGAGCAGATCGAACACGGAGGCGTAGACCATCCACTCCCAGTCGATATAAACACCCTTGTGCTCCTCGTATTTTCCTATTATATAGGCAAGCACCATTTTTTCTCCGGCCTTGTCCATCTCCACAAGGTCAAACGGACGGACAAGATCGTTCCACCGCTGGATTGAGAAACCTTCAAAAATCCTGAGAGCAAGATTTCTTTCCATGCCGCACCTAATTGCTCAGTCCAGTCCGGTGGTCGGAGTCCATCTTCTCCTTCCATACCACGGCCTTTTTCTTGATCTCCTCCGCCTGCTCGCGGTTTCCAAGAAGGATATAAAGCCGGTGGAGAGCCAGAAGATACTTGATCGCGCTCCTCATGTCGTCTATGCGCCTTGTGGAAAGCTCATATCTGTCCCGGTAGGCCGTCGCCGATGAATTCAGCAGCTTCTGTATCATTCTTATGTACAGGACCGTGGTCTCATAATCCGGACTGTTCGGATCAAAATAGTCACGCGCAGCCACCTTCATGTCAATCATGTTCTTCGTGACGGTGACAGCCCGTCCCTCAAGCTCCACGAATGACCACTTCCATTTGCTGTTATCGCCGAACGCGTCCTTGAGCAGCGTTATCACAAGTCCCAGCTTCCTGACAAGCTCATATCGCTTGGAGATTTTTACGGTGGAAATCTTCTCCTGGCACGGCGCAAGATCCGAATACGGAATGTCTATCGCTGCGGTCACAATCTCCTCAAGGTATATTATCGCCTTGTAGAGTATTTTTCTGGCGTCGTTCAGAGCGTCGTTGTTCTTCACTTCCATAACCTTGAGCGACAGCGTATTCTGCGCTATATACAGGGAGGCTACATATATCATGTCCTCGCAAAGCATGAATTTCTTAAGCTCGGAGGCGGGATCCCCGTTCCCGATGACATTCAGCATTGTCTTCTCCTTCTCAAGAAACGCATTTATCCTGTCCTTGTAGGGACGCACGGCCTCCGCAAAATGAAGCCTGGCATCTTCCGAAACTTTAGCCATCAGTTACCTCCGCTGAATTTTCTTAACATTGTCCTGGCATGTTCAAGCGACTGCTCCGTATCAGCATCGCCCGACAACATCCGGGCTATTTCGGCGACCCGCTCGTCTCCTGTCACCTGATGCACATTTGATGATGTGATTCCACCCGAAACAGCCTTCTCGACCTTTATCTGATTATCGGCATAAACGGCGATGCTCGCAAGATGTGTTATGCAGAAAACCTGCTTTGTCCGGGCCAGGAATTTCAGGTGCTCGCCCACGGCCACGGCCACACCTCCGCCGATTCCCGTATCTATCTCGTCAAATATAAGAGTTCCGACAGTATCGCCCATCGCAAAAATGGTCTTGAGGGCGAGCATGACGCGCGACAGCTCTCCTCCGGATGCGATTTTCGCAAGAGGAAGCATGGGCGCGCCCGGATTCGCACTTATCATGAATTCTATGTCGTCGGTTCCGTAAGGACCGCACTTCTGCACGACATCGTCGGAGGCGCTCTTGTCCCGGATGCTCACGCCGAATCTGGTTCCGTCCATTCCCAGCTTTGACAGGATCGCCTCAACTTCGGAGGAAAGAGATGAAGCCGCGGCACGTCGCGCATCCGACAGGATCTTGGCCTCGGAAAGAACCTTCCGGCCGAGATCGGCGACCTCCTTTTCCATGGCGGCTCTCGCTCCTCCCGCGGCGGAATTCTCCTCTATAAATCTCCTTGCGGATGACAGGTAGTCCGTAACCTCTGAGAGAGGAGCGCTTACGGACGACGCATATTTCTTCTTCAGATTGAAAATAAGTGAAAGCCTCTCCTGCACCGCCTGAAGTCTCGCAGGATCAAAAACCAGTTCCTGCATATAGGAGCTGAATTCGTCGGCAATGTCGGAAATCTCATAAAAGGCGGCCTCAACCCGCGAGTCAAGCGCAGAAAGCTCCGGATCCAAGGAAAACGCGCCAGATGAACCGCGCCGGATTCGCTTCATCATCTGGACAACCCCGGAATCTCCGGACGAAAGCATTCCGTTTATCTCGTCCACCGCGGAATATATCTTCTCGTATGACAGAAGCTTTGTCTCTTCGGCTGCAAGCGTCTCGTCCTCGCCCGGCTTCAGCCCGGCCTCCTCTATTTCAGCGGCAGCGAAGCGCATCATCTCAAGCTTCCGCCCGCGTTCCTGCTCGGAGCCGGCGAATTCGTCCAGTCTCGCCCGCTTCGCCGCAAGCTCCGCATAGAGAGCAGTGAATTCAGACACTCTGGCCGTAAGTCCCGCCCTGGCATCCAGAAATTTTCTGTGCTCGGAGACCTTCATCAGGGACTGATGCTCATGCTGTCCGTGGATATCAACAAGAAATGATGAGAATGCGGCAAGTTCCGTTCTTGTGACCTGCACATCCCCGATCCATGCTCCGGACTTTCCGTTTGGCCTGATGAATCTTCTTATCAGAATTCGCCCGTTCTCCGTCGAAATTCCCCTTGCCATAAGCCATTCCGCGGCAGACTCAGGAGACTCTTGAGACCCGGAATCAACGGAAGAACCGCCCTCCACGGAGAATACAGCCGATACGGACGCTTCAGATGCGCCGGCTCTTATCTGCTGGACATCGGCACGTCCGCCAAGCAGAAACGAAAGGGCACCTATCAATATCGACTTTCCGGCTCCTGTCTCGCCGGAGAAGACCGTGAATCCCCTACCGAATTCAAGATGATCGTTCTCAATGAGGGCAAAATCCTTTATCGTAAGTTCCTCAAGCATGTGGACCTCCAGACCAGTTCAACTTTGATCTAAGCGCGGTATAGAATCTGCCGGCCGTACAGAACACAAGCTGCACCTTCCGCTCAGTTCTCCTTATTCTTATCACATCACCCTGAAACAGCGGCACCGGCTCCTGGCCGTCCACCGTCATACATATATTCCTTGTTCTGCACGGCAGAACAGTCACCTTGAGACCGCCGTCATGGGCAAGCACAATCGGACGGCTGGACAGGGAGAACGGATTCACGGGAGTCATTACGACAGCATCCAGCTCAGGATCTATTATGGGGCCTCCGGCCGATGCGGAATATGCGGTGGAGCCGGTCGCCGTACAGAAAATCAGACCGTCCGCTTTGAGCGAGCAAAGATGAAGCGAATTGTACTCCACATCAAGCGACACTGTCCTTGCGGCACGCTCCGCGCTTATAACCACATCATTAAGCCCGGTCAGCTCCGCAGCGACGGCTCCATTTCTGACGAGAGTGGCGCGGAGCATTGTCCGTTCGGCGACAGGCGCGGCGCCGGAAAGAAAATCGTCCAGATGGGAACGCCATTCATCCGGCTGGACGGATGATATAAAGCCGAAATCCCCGAAATTCACAGGAAAAACCGGAATTCCCGCCGCGACACAGCTTCTCGCGGCAAAAAGGACAGTTCCGTCGCCTCCGAGTGTTATCACGAAATCATAGCCGGCCGCATCAAAACCGGAAGTGAACCCGTCAAAATCAAGAAAACAGCTCTCTATGCCACGGCCGGAAAGATATGCGGACACAGAAAGAGCGACAGCCCGCGAATTCTCCTTGCTTGTGTTGACGACAATAAGAACTTTTTTCATGTTATTACTTACGGCAGCGACCCGAGCACCTTTGAAATCCTCGCGCAATCGGAATGTGTCAGACGCGGATAGAGAGGAAAGTGCGCACACCGGAGAAGCAGCGACTTGGCATGAATACAGGATGCTGACGGCTCCTCAAAAAAATCTATGACCGATCCGGCAAAAGCGGGAGCTATCTCTATGTCCTTTCTGGCCGCATACTGTCTGACATCTCTGAACGGACTTGAAAGAACAAGAGGAAAGCAAGAGGCGGTCGAGGCATCATCCATTCCGCGGACGAGCATCTTGTGCCGGCCGATCATGCATGAATGCTGATAAAGAGAGAAAATTTCCTTTCTTGCGGCCTCATTTCTAGGAAATTCCTTCAGCTGAATCCAGGCAAGCGCAGAATTCAGATCCGGCAGCAGATCCGTTACGGGAGCACCGTCCGCAAGTCGTTTAAGGACAATCCATTCACGGCGGCCCGGAGCCATAAGCACCGCGCCTCCTCCTCCAGTGACGACATCACGCTCCTCAAGACCGAGTATGGAATACGCACCGAAAAGTCCAGCCTTTCTGCGGCCTGTCTCATTTCCCTGCTCATCAAGTTCCGGCAGGGACGCGCCTGCTGACATGGATATATCCTCTATCACAGGAATTCCGCACTGGAGAATTTCTGCGAAATCGGGAAGGATTCCTTCCGCCTCATGAAGAACCAGCGCACGGCCACCCCCGGCGACACCTCCGGCGACAGTTTCTGCAGAAACCAGCGCAGTCTCCTCCTCCACATCAAGGACAACAGGCAAGAATCCCTCAGACTGAAGAAACTGATACTGCCATGCCGGAGCAAGAGCGGAAATCATGACCTTCTCACCGCTTCCGATTCCCAGCGCACGCAGCGCATATCCGAGTGCGACAGCAGGACTACGGCAGGCTATCGCCCCGTCACATCTGAAGAATTCCTTCACCTGCTGGATAAGCCTTCCGTTCAACTCGCCAGGTCCGATCTTCTCATCGACCATACAGGTGAGAACCGCATCCATCTCTTTTCTGCGTATTGTGGAACTGTAAGTCTGTATCATTTACTGGATATCTATGATTTTCTGGAGTTCTTTCGGATTGAACAGCTTGCGGATATTCAACATTATGAGATAGCCGTTCTCCTCGCGGATGACTCCTTCTATATACTCGGTGCCGATTCCGCTGAGCATCTGAGGAGGCTCCTTCACATCCTCACGCCTCACCGTGACAACCCTGGCGACACGGTCTATGATGATTCCGATCTTGCTGTCATCTATGTTAAGTATGATGAATCCGCCCTCAAAGTCATCGCTGCTGCTGTCTTTCGGCACAGACTGGATTCTGAAACGCTTGTGCAATGCGATTATCGGAATTATCTCACCGCGGAGATTTATTATTCCCTCCACATAATATGGAGCGTTCGGAATCACACGTACATTCTGAAGCCTTACAATCTCCTTGACATCCATAATATTCACACCGTACAGCTCATCACCGAGCTGGAAGGTCACAAGTTGAAACTGAGAATCTTCTGTAGCCATAGCATCTCCTAAAGACTCAGCACCGTAACGGCGGCACTGTTCTTCTATAATAACCATAAAACCAACCTTTTGCAACCTGACGTATCCGTAAAATTCCGGTCAGGAACCATAACCCGGCGCACGGACGGACGGTTCAGTCAACACAGAACAGGGTCATAGCATCAACTCTCCGGATGCCGGCCTTACGGAGAAGAACGGCGCAGCTCTCAAGGGTGGCTCCGGTCGTGCAGACATCATCTATGAGGCAGACACGTTCAGGAACAATCCCTCCGTTTCCTCCAAGCTCGGACAGAAATCTTCGCGGAGACGCAAGGGCATAGGAATTCCCCATGGAGGAAAGTCTTCCCTTTCTGTCGAGCTTCTTCTGCTCAGATACGCTGCGCCTGACAAGAAGCCTCATCACCCTGAATCCGTAGCGGAATTCGAGAAAACGGGCGAGCTCCTCCACCTGATCCCAGCCCCTCTGCCTTATCTTTCCGGGACGGGGCGGAACAGGAACAATCCATGCATCACCCCTACTTCTGAGAGCCTCTGCCATAAGTTCCGCAAAAAATCCGGACAGAGCGCGTTTTCCGCGGATCTTCCACCCGAACAGAAGCTCCCGGTTCCAAAGCCTGTACGGGAAAAGCGGCGTCACCTCCGATGTATGCCGGAGAACACGTGATGTCCTGCACTGCATACACATTCCGTCACAGGAAAGCAGAACCTTTCCGCAAACCGCACACCTTCGGACCGAGAGAATTCCGGCGACACTTAAACGGTTCATGCGGCAGCCGGAACAGACAGGAATCATGAGCGAAATGCGGCCGCAGACTGCGCATTCCTCACCTCCTCCAACAGCGGACACGATGAACCTGAGAGCCGTCACGGGCACCGTTCCCATGCGGAACAAAAGACCGCGTGCGGCATGAAACTTCCTCATCATATATATAATTGAAAAAAACATGCAGAAACATGAAGTCATCTCATGTATAATGACGTTTTTATTTTTTACGTAAACCAATTGACATAAAATAAAAACGTCATTATACATGAGATGACTTCATGTTTCTGCAT
>ERZ808286.967-NODE-967-length-15823-cov-5.309170_pt1 | contig 15823 bp, 14 predicted proteins | sample MGYA00521276_ERZ808286 | MGnify/ENA primary metagenome ERZ808286 (study PRJEB31516, sample SAMN03275607) | gut metagenome | biome: mammalia-associated habitat; material: feces | host: Papio cynocephalus | place: Kenya | collected 2012-08-01 ... | reverse complement strand
TTGGTGGTTTCGGAAGAAAGTCGTATCTTTGCTCTCAAATTAAAATAATAGACGGTTATGGATAATATATTAACTTTACAGATAGCAAGTCCATCGTTGAAAGAACAGTTGATGCATATTCTTTCTCTTATGAAAGGAGTACGAATTGTCTCTACAGATGCAAGCACGAAGAATGTAGCGTTAGATGAAGACATTCCGAATGCTACAACATTGGCAGCGATGAAGGAAGCTGAGAGTGGTCATGACGCTGGAGTTGTTAGAGTTGATAGCTTGGAGAGTTTCATGGCTTCCATGTCGAAAGCGACAGCCTTTTGATATGGTACGACAAGGATAAAGTTGAATTAGTCCGTCTTGGTTCTCATTCCGAATTGTTTGGAAAAGGGCGCAAGAAATAACAAAATATTAATCCCCCCATTCGAGTGACGACTAGCGCAGAGCGATACTGCAATGGGGAACAAATCCAAGACCCCATAGGTCTCACCAAATCTGTTAGCTCTGTGAGATCTATGGGAGATAAATTTATTAGGAGGAAAAGGAGGAAATGATGACTAACGACGAAATCTTAAAGGCATACTTATGGCATATCAGCCTGTATGCCCACTTGCCCAGTGAGCAAGACATACATGATGAACTTGTGAGCAAGGCCAGAAAGTTTATCGGGCTTGATATCCGAATGTTACGAGATGGATTGCAATGCGGTGATATTCTTACCCTGATATTATACGACATCAATGGTGAAATCAACCGGTGCGATTGGTATGCAGTCGATAAAGATTTTAAGCTATTCGATGAAATCGCCCAAAATCAAAGAGTTCTATGCTCTCTATTGTTCGATAGATGGTATAAGGCTTCAGAAGCTTATCATCGTAGAGGACTGTTGGAAAAGGCAGTATCTTGTACGGTGCAAGCCGAGCAATATGCAACCGACCATTACATGAAGTTCTGTATCCTCATGCAACGTGGAGAAATAGAAAGTTTCATGCATAATCGGTATGAATTCTCTGTCAACTCTTTGTCTGAAGCTCTTTATGAGGCAGAACAATTGGGTGACATCTATGTTGCCCAAGTTTATAATAGATTGGCTCACATGTGTTCTTTACGTTATGCAGCTCTCGGCATGTATTATTTGCGTAAGGCACAAGTCATTTGTGAGCGTCTAGATGATGCTAATGAGATTTTGGAGAATAAGATGGCTATGGTTAATGGTTATTCCGTACTTGCCATGCGACACCCGCAAGATGAAAAGCTCTTTTTGGACGAAGCAAAAAGTATTTTGGAAACAATAGATTACGAAAAGCTACCTGTGCTCCAAAATAAGATGTACTATAAGGAACTCCAGGGTAAGATATACTTCGATGTCGATCCGTTGATAGAAGCATGCAACTTTTACGAAAGAGTCAATTCTATTGATGAAGTTTGCAGAATGTGCGATGCAATCATCGAGATAGGAGTCAATCACAATCAAGCATCAAAGGCCAAACCTTATATCGACCTTTATCGCAAAATGACAATCAAACGTAATCGTAAAGATTTGCCTGTAGTGTTGAATCATATAAAGCAAGCGGAGGAAATCATCAATGGGATATTGGCAAGACAAACGAAATGAGATGATAAGCAAGCTTCCTACCATCATGGACGTGCTGGACAGGTTGGCTTATGGTGAGGAGAAATGGGCTTTGGAAAAGTCACCTCTTCGCATGCTGATGCCATCTTATGAGCAGGAAGGAAAGTTTGAGATTGTGGAGGGACCTGATGGAATGGGTCGCCTTATTCCATGCAGCTTGTCGTTCAATTGCTATTATAGAGGAGAGAGTGGCTATCACAAGCCATGCAAACCATCTTTGTTTCGCAAGGGAATGACTGATGAACTTGTGTTTCACGAGCGCCTGAAGACATGTGAGCTAGAACTTCTCATAGAGGATTATCCGCTTACCGATATATTCAAAAGTGGACTTCAAGTCAGTCTCAGTAATGGGCAGGTTATTCCTTTGCACCTGAAAATAGATGCCGAAGCCTTGGCCCAGCATTATGGCATCAAGACTGATTTGCTTGATTTGACCATCGATAAGTTTGTTGCAGCTTTCTTTGCCACCACCACTTATCGTTATGGAAAATATTATCCGATAGAGCCAAAGGAACCAGAGTATGGTGTAATATACATGTATACTGATTTTCCGTTTAATATGGATGATATGTACAGCAAGCACATGAGAGCTGTAGGTTTGCAGCCTTTCTCTCGCCCAGGCGAACAAGCCGGTTTTGTATTAAGGCTAGGAAAGGATGAAGATTTTCGGAAGAAAGCCTGCCAAAAGATTAAGTTCCGTCAAGACAAGGACATGTCTTGGTTGATATTCAACTATACCAACCGAGCCGATAAGCTTTTTCCTACGAGTATATTGGAGGCAAAAGCTGATACTATCATCCATAGCAAATTCTATTCCTTCAAGGCATTGTCTCTTTGTAAGGAAAGATATTATCCTGGTGTAGATGATGTTGAGCTTCAAGGATATTTGAAGAAACTTCAACTGAAGATTAAGGATTTCCCGCCTGTTAGATTTTCAGATTCTGAGAAAGAGCTTGTGAAGAAAGAATGGGAAGAGAAGGGAATGGATGAATTCAGGGAGAAAGTTATTTTCCGCCCAGTAATGGAGTTTAAGGATTAGCTTATAACAAAATCGACATTTTATTTTTTGAATGAAGAGTGCTTGGGACATAAAACCTCCCAAGCATACCCAAATACAAAAACAATTTTATGATAGATATTAAACGAAAAGAGGAGTGTTGCGGATGCAACGCTTGTGGGGACGTGTGTGCCCATGAAGCCATCACGTTCAAGACGGATAACGAGGGATTCTGTTATCCTGAGGTAAATAAGGAGAAATGCGTGGACTGCGGATTGTGCGAGAAAGTCTGTCCTGTGATTCATGCAGAAGAACTGAAGAAGAATGACTTTGAGAAGCCAAAGGCAATAGTTGCAAATCATAAGAATATCGAGGTTAGATTTGATTCTACTTCTGGCGGAATGTTTACCGCCTATGCAGAATGGGGATTTAAAAATGGATATTATGTAGGTGGTGCAATATGGACAGATGATTTTGCCGCGACCAATTATTTATCCAAAAACAAGGAAGACTTATTGAAACTTCGTAATACGAAATACATTCAAGCAGACGCACAAGGCTTCTACAAACAGGTTAAGAGTTTGCTAAAGGCTGGCGAGAAAGTTATGGTATGTAACTTGCCTTGTCAAATAGCAGCTCTCAAGTCTTATCTCCGAAAGGATTACGATAATTTAATAACGATAGATTTATTCTGCAGAGGTATCAATTCGCCTAAGGTCTTCCGAAAATTTCTTGATTCCTTGGAAAAGCAATATAAGTCTAAGGTTGTCTATATCAAACCAAAATCTAAAGATTTAGGATGGCATAACCTTACATTAAAGATAGTTTTTGCTAATGGACAAACCTATTATGGTACAAAAGATACCGATTTCTTTACTCGTGCATTCCTTAACTCAAATTGTATTACAAGACCGGCCTGTTATGAATGTAAGTTTAAGGGATTTCCTAGAGTTGCAGATTTGTCTATAGGTGATTTTTGGAGAGCAGGTAATGTCAGTACAAAAGCGACAAAATTAGATGATAATCTTGGTACATCTGCGATACTAGTTAATTCATCAAAAGGTGAAACTTTGATGAAGGAGGTTACAAAGAAACTTAAAACTGAAGAGGAATCGTTAGATATAGTTGTTGCTGGTAACCCAGCTTTAGTTAGTAACATTGGAAAAGAAAAAGTTGATAGAAAACAATTTTATGATAAGATTAATCATGAAGATTTCATAGAGGTTCTTGATTATTTATTTCCAAAGCATTTAACTGCTAAACAGAAACTCAGGAATGTGGCTAAGGCTTTTTATCATCAAATAAAAATATGTGGCCAATATCGCCCTAAGCCTTTTTTCCAGTTTATTTACTATAATTTTCTTTGTAAGGATGTTAAGAATACATGTTTGCAAGAAAACAGATATTTGGTATTTACTCCACATTGTGACTTGGAAATCCAAAAGGGTGGTATTCTAGAAGTGAATGGTATCTGTAGTATCGGTACGTCTGTGTTCAGACATTCTGATAGGCAATCAAGGATACGAATTATGTCTGGTGGTAAGTTGATATTGGATGGTGATCGAGACTTTGGAGATGGTTTAAACATTGAAATCTTTGGTTCTGGAGTATTGACAATCAAGAAAGGTCCATGGACGAATGTAAACTTTACCGTTATCTGTATGGATAAGATCTTAATGGATGAATGGTCGATGATTGGTCGTGATGTAACGATAAGAGATAATAATGGTGGTCATCCTGTTGGTGTATATGGTTCCCGTATTCATTTACCTATTATAATAGGTAAGCATGCATGGCTAACATCAAATTGTACAATAATGATGGGAGTGCGTATTGGTGATGGTGCCATCATCGGAAGCGATACATTGGTTAATGCATCCGTCCCAGCAAATAGCATAGCTAACGGCATTCCTGCAAAAGTAACTCAAACAGGTATTTTATGGAGAATGTAAAAATGAGACTTCACCATGTTGGTGTTGCAGTATATAGCTTCGATGCATCTGTACCTTTTTATGAAGCCCAGGGTTATATAAAGCAAATTGAAATTTATGACCCAGAGCAGAATGTTGAGGTATGTGTACTTCGTCATCCTCAATCTCCTTGTATTGAATTGCTGGCTCCTCATGATGAAAAGTCTCCAATCAATAATATATTGAAAAAGTCAGGTGTTTCGCCTTATCACATTTGTTATGAGGTGGAGAATATAGAAACTGCATTTACGACATTAAAGAAAGAAAAGTTTATGCCGGTCTCAAAAATTAAGGTTTCTAATGCATTTGACAATCATAAGGTTTGTTTCTTCTTTAAGAAAGAAATTGGTTTAATAGAACTTATAGAAAAATAATCAGATGAAAAGATTTGAAAATAGAACAGTGGTTATAACTGGCTCTAATCGTGGATTAGGACTGGAGATATTGAAACAGTTCGCTGCAGAAGGCGCAAGTATTATTGCTTGTATGCGAACAGAGAATGAAGATACGAAGACTACTCTTCAGTCAATAGCAGAAGAGAATGGTATCTCCATTACTCCTATATACTTCGATATGTCTGATGAAACGGCTGTAAAAGCAGGATGTAAGGAAATTAAAGCTTTGAAACAGCCTATTGATGTGTTGGTTAACAATGCCGGAATACCGCATCTTGCTATTCTTCCTTTTACAAGAATGCAAGATGTGCATGAGGTATTCCAAGTAAATTACTTCTCCCAGTTGCTAGTAACTCAGTCATTATGTGGCTTGCTTGGTAAGTCATCCCATGGGGCTATCGTCAATATGGCTTCTATCGCTGGTATTGATGGCGAGGCAGGAAATGCAGTTTATGGCGCAACTAAAGCTAGCATGATTCTTATGACAAAAGTCCTTTCCAAGGAATTGGGAGGTAAGGTTAGAGTTAATGCAGTAGCTCCAGGTCTAACCGAGACAGATTTTGCTGAGAAGATGGGAGTTAAGGCAAAGGAATCGATGGAGCAGTCTTCTTTGATGCATCGTTTGGGAAATGCTGCAGAGATAGCTAAGACTGTTCTGTTCTTGGCTAGTGATGATGCCTCTTTCATCAATGGTCAAGTAATCCGTGTAGATGGTGGAATCAAGTAAATAAGAATCCTCAATATTAATTATAAAATTTAAAAAAGAAAGACAATGGAAACAAAAGACAAAGTTATCGAGATTATTGCTAATGTTCTCGAAGTAAAGCCTGAAGAGATTACATTAGAGTCTACAGTTGGTGATTTCCCTACTTGGGATTCTCTGGGACAGCTCAATATTCTCCAGAGCGTACAAGATGAGTTTGATGTAGAGTTTGAGCCTGAGGAGATGATGGACATCGAGGATGTAAATGACATCATCAAGGCAGTGGAATCAAAGCTTTAATCGTATTTCTTAACGGCAAAGAAATGAAAACTATTGAGGAACAGATATTTGAGCATGTACAGAAAACTCCTGACAAGGTGGCTCTTATCTCAGGTGATACAGAGATAACCTATGTTCAGTTGTGGAATGAGTGTTTACGAGCTGCTAGCAAGTTGCAAACAGAGTATCATCTCCAGAAAGGTGACCGTGTAATATTGTCGGCTGCAGGAAATATAGAATTTGTTTATGTATATTTCGGCGTGCATATAGCAGGTGGCATCTGTGTGCCTATTGATCCGGACACCAATCAGACAAGGTTTGAATACATTGAGAAGTCGACGACACCTGTATGTGTTATGGGTACACTTCATAATGTTAAACGTGATACCATTTCTTTTGAGTCTGTAGTTGATAGCGATACTAAGTCTGTGTATGCCATTCCTGATGTTGGTCAAGTAGCTGATGTCCTCTTTACAACTGGTACGACAGGCGCTCCTAAGGGGGTTGCCTTGTCGTATTCAAATCTTTCGGCAGCTGCTCGCAATATCAATACTTTCATAGGTAATACGCATGATGATATAGAACTTTTAGCTTTACCTGTGAGCCATTCTTTTGGCTTGGGGCGTTTGAGATGTTCTCTTTCTTTAGGAGCTACAGTGGTAATGCTTGGAACTTTTGCCAATGTGAAGAAATTCTTCAAGGAGATGACTCGCTGCCACGTTACAATGTTTGCGATGGTACCTGCTAGTTGGGGATACATCAAGAAGATGAGTGGTAAGTATATAGGTAGATTTGCTGAGCAACTGAAATTTATAGAAATCGGAAGTTCCTTTATGCCAAAGGAGGACAAGGAACTGTTGATGTCCATGCTACCAAACACTCGAATCTGTATGCATTATGGCTCAACCGAGGCTTCACGCAGTGCCTTCATGGAATTTCATGCTTATAAGGACAACCTGCTTTCTATCGGAAAGGCTTCTCCATATGTAGAAATTAAAATTTTTAAATCTACAGGACTACCTGCAGCCATTGGTGAAGAAGGTGAGATTTGTGTAAAGGGAGAGCATGTTACATGCAGTTACTGGAAGGAAACTCCTGAACGATTTGCATCCGATTTCTATGATGGCTATTTCCGTACAGGTGATTGTGGAACCATGGATGCCGATGGAAATATTTATCTAAAAAGCAGAATAAAGGAAATGATCAACGTAGGAGGAAAGAAAGTTTCACCTATGGAGGTCGAAGATATTTTAAACAAGATACCTGGTATCAAAGAGAGTGCTTGTATTGGCATCCCAGACCCAGGTGTAGTGTTAGGTGAGGTCGTCAAGGCATTTATTGTTGCCGATACTGGACTTACCGATGAAGAGATTATGGCACAGTTACGACCACAGTTGGAGGTCTATAAATTGCCTGTAGAGATAGAGCGAATAAATGAAATCCCCAAAACTACCTCTGGTAAAATCCAACGTCTTAAATTAAAATAAATATAATGATATGAATGAAACATCATATATGGATCAGTTGTTTGCTGAACCAGTTTATTCCAATAGTCCTCAGACTGATGCAATTTACTTGAAAGCATTGCAAGAGGAACTGGTATTCCATTACGAACACAATGACATGTATCGTCAGTTTTGTAATCGTAAGGGATTTGATCCACATAAAGAACTTACAGACATCCGCCAAATACCGCCTGTGGCTGTTAGTGTTTTCAAAAATCTAGGTTTCGGATTAGCCTCAGTACCAAAGGAAGATATCAAACTTCGCCTTCAGTCTTCTGCAACTTCCGGTACACCTTCTACCATAGTGGTGGATAAGTTGACTAGTCGTCGTCAGGCAAAGGCTATGGTCAAGGTGATGCAGGAATTTATCGGCAAGGATAGAAAACCTTTCTTAGTCATGGATATTGATCCACGTTCAGAGTTCCGCAGTCTGTTGGGTGCTCGTTTTGCAGCTATCACAGGTTACTTAAATTTTGCATCCAAGTCTGGTTTCTTCCTAAAGGCGAAGAATGGAGTCTCTTATTTTGATATAGAAGCAATCAAGGAATATTTGACAACTATACCTGCTGATCAGCCTGTCGTAGTTTTTGGCTTCACCTATATCATGTATTCCAATGTATTGAAGGCAATCTTGGAAAAGGGGGAGAAAATCCAGTTGCCTAAAGGCTCTAAGATTATACACATTGGTGGATGGAAGAAGTTGGAGGCAGAGAAGGTTGAGAAAAGTTTGTTTAATAAGCAACTTGCCGATGGATTTGGTATTGAGCCAACTGATGTTATAGATATCTATGGTTTTACCGAGCAAATGGGACTTAACTATCCGGATTGCCCATGTGGTTGCAAGCACACTTCTTCCTATGTCAAGGTGTTGGCACGTGATGTCGTTACTCGTGAAGTGTTGCCAGCAGGTAAGGAGGGTATGATGGAATTTGTTACTCCTATCCCTCATTCTTATCCTGGTAATGTGGTACTTACAGATGATATGGGTATTATCGAGAGAGAGCCATGTCCATATGGTCGTCCTGGTACAAGATTCCGCATTACGGGGCGTATGAAGAAGGCAGAGGTTCGTGGCTGTGGAGATATTCTTTCAGCAAAACTGACCTTCCATGCCAATACACAGGTCAAAGGTGAGGAGGATAAGCATCTAGAGATACAATATTTTAAAGGTGAAGTCTTGGAAGGTAATGGTATTCAGCAGTTACAGGCCATTATAGATGGACTAAATGAACAGAATGAATGGATTCATCAACAACCTGTAGAAGCTATCATTGGTTTGATAGGATTGGCAGCCAAGACTTGGCTTAATGACCCTAAGTTCAGATTCTTGAAAGACAAAGGTTTGCTCTTCTTGTCACAATGGTGTGACGAGCGCCATCTTAAGCAAGTGGCTCTTGACGGATTACGTGGTAATTTGAAATATGCAGATACATTCTTACCTTGCCGTGATAGCGATAAGCATTTTATGAAGGCAAATGCCCGTGGACTCTGTTGTCATTGGATGGCAGGTAATGTCCAAATATTGGGTATGTTTGCTCTTGTACAGTGTATGTTGACCAAAAACACCAATCTTATTAAAGTTGCAGCAAAGGACGGAGGTGTTTTCGCTTCGTTGATGTCAGCCTTTGAGGGCTTGGAATACACGACCCCTGATGGATATACCATAAAGGGAGATGATTTGGTAAAGACCGTAGGTGTCGTTTATTTCTCTCGTCATGCAATAAAGTTGGGGGAACTGATGTCAAAGTCTGCCAAGGTACGCATTGCATGGGGAGGTAAGGAAGCTGTAGAAACAGTTGCAGGTTATCCATCTTCTATAGATTGCGAAACTGTTATCTTTGGTCCTAAGCTTTCTTATGCTGTGATTGCAAAAGAGTCCCTTTCATCAGAGCAAGATGCCAAGAAATTGGCTCGCAGAGTTTCCGTCGATGTATCTGTGTTCGACCAAGCTGGCTGTGCATCTCCCCATAATCTCTACATTGAAAGAGGGGGTGTAGTTTCGCCAGAGCGTTTCTGCGAAATTCTAGCCGATACTTTCCCTAAGACTGAGATACAGATACCAAAGCCAACGGTATCTCCTGAACAGATAAGTGCCATTCATTCTATCCGTGGTGTGTATGATTTCAAGGGAAAGGTTTGGGGAAGTAACACGATGAGCTGGACTATCCTCTTGTCTGATGAGGAAAAACCTGAGCTTGGAAAGCCTGTCTATTCAAGAGCTTTGATGGTACACGAGGTAGATGACATAAATCAGTCATTAGACTTGATAGAGGATTACATTCAGACTATCGGCATTGAAGCTCCTTACGACAAGGCGATAGCCTTTGCCAACAAAGCTACAGAAAGAGGAGTGGCTCGACTACCTAAGATTGGTAGAATGCTCAATTTCGAGATGCCATGGGATGGCGTATTCTTAATTGATAGATTGGTAAGATGGAATACTTTGTTTGGACCATTAGTATAGTGAGTAACTTATGTCAGACAATAAGCGTATAGCCAAGAACACAGCCTTCCTTTACCTGCGCCAGCTCATCATCATGGTGGTGGCTATCTACACATCGAGAGTCATTCTCGATGTGCTGGGTGCTTCCGACTATGGTATCTACAATGTAGTAGGTGGCATCGTGACGATGATGAGCTTTCTCAATGGTGCATTAGGTTCGTCATCAAGCCGATTCCTAACTTATGAGCTTGGACGAGGCGATCAAGACAAGCTTAACCGCACCTTTTCTGCATCTCTCAATCTTCACATCTGCGTGGCATTGATTGTGCTGGTGCTGGGAGAGACTTTGGGCTTGTGGTTCTTCTACGAGAAGTTGGTGATTCCTGATGAGCGAATGACGGCTGCCTTTTGGGTCTATCAGTTCTCCATCATCACTACGATGATTAGCTTTACCCAGGTTCCTTATAATGCCTCGCTCATAGCCCATGAGAATATGAGCATTTATGCTTATGTAGGTCTGTATGAGGCTATATCTAAGTTGGCAATCGTCTATCTCCTGACGATTTCTCCGATGGATAAGCTGATATTCTATGGTTTGCTCTTGATGCTCAATTCGGCAGGCATTCAGCTTTTTTATAGATTCTATACCACTAAGAGATATGAGGAATGTCATTTCCGACTCGTAAAGGAGAAGCCTTTATATAAGACTTTACTAGGCTATAGTGGTTGGGACTTGTTTGGGGGCGTTGCTGTAATCTGTCAGGGTGAGGGTATCAATGTGTTGCTCAATATGTTCTTTGGACCAGTTGTTAACGCTGCTCGTGCCATTGCCTTTCAAATACAGAATGCAGTGAGTCTGTTTGTGGGCAACTTCTTGACGGCTGTTCGCCCACAGGTTGTGAAGAACTTTGCTGAGGAACATACGGACGAAATGTATCGCTTGACATTCAATGCTGCCAAGTTTGCCTATCTTTTGATGCTTGCCTTGGTTTTGCCTGTTTGTTTTGAGATTAATTTCATCCTCAATCTTTGGCTGGGCAAGAATATGCCTCCCGATACCCCGATATTTGCAGTATTAGTGTTGTGTACCTATCTGATGGAAACTTATCATCAGGCATCATTGATGTCTTATCACGCCATCGGAAAGATAAAGCTCGGCAATATCGTTGGCGGAACGTTGATGATATGCGCCTTGCCATTGAGTTATGTAGCTTTAAGGTTGGGTGCGCCAGCTTATTCTGTTTTCATCGTGATATTCTGTGTTAATTTCACACAGATGTTTTGGGGATGGATGATAGTTCATCGCTATGTAACATTTCCTTATTCCCAATTGGTGAGAAAAGTATATGTACCTACTGTTAGCATAACGCTGATTTCTATTATAGCTCCTCTTTTGATTAGTCATTTTATGACGCAAGGCTGGATAAGGTTATTTGTTCTAGGAATAGTGACAGAGATAATACTTTTGGTAGCTGTATATTTGATAGCACTTGGGAAAGAGGAGAAAGCTTTAGTACACAATTTTGTACAACACAAGATTTTTAAGAAATGATTCAATTAAAAAACAAGTTGGGTGAAACGATACCTTCTATAGGTCTGGGCACTTTCCCTTTTGAGGGTAGGGTGATGGCCGATATGGTAAAGGCTGCTGTTAAAGTAGGCTATCGTCTCTTTGATACAGCCGATGATTACCGAGGCGAGCCTGGCATCGGTATCGCTGTAAAAGAATTGGAAGAGCAGGGCTTGAAACGAGAGAATTTGTTCCTCCAAACGAAAATCTCCGATAACAACGCTCATGAAGATGAACCTTTAAAAGGCATCTTTTTTAATCCAACAAGCAAGTTCATGCAGCGTCATACCGTTGATGAGATTGTCAGAGAAAAGGTGGCAATTTCTTTGAGGGATATGAATACCGATTATATTGATTCGTTGCTCATTCATTATCCTTTTCCTGATTATATCGTTGATATTTGGAAAAGCATGATAGCTCTCAAGCAAGAGGGCCTTGTAAGATATATAGGTGTTTCTAATTTCCATGAGCGCCATATTGAGAAGTTGATTGCTGAGACAGGAGTTGTTCCTGAAATCAATGAGGTTTATGTGAGTCCTATCGGAATAAAACAGGATTTGGTGGAATATTGCCATAAGCATCAGATTTTGGTGATGCCTTATTCACCTCTGATGGATGTAGCCCATGGTATGATACCTACTGATAAGTTGCAGCCTATAATGACAAAGTATAAGAAAACTTTGGCTCAGGTAGTGTTGCGATGGAATGTAGAGCGAGGATGTCTTCCTCTTCCTAAAACAAAAAATCCGATGAGATTGGCAGAGAATTTTGACATATTCGATTTCTCGCTCACCGATGAGGAAATGCAAGTTGTTTCCTCTCTCAATTATGACAATCAATATTTAGTGGAATCTAAAATTTGTCCAGGACTATGAGCATAAAGCATAAAATAGCATCTAAACTGAATGGGGCTATACGTAGAACCCACTGGTTTAACGACGAGTTCTTTCCTGACTGCCGTAAGTTTTGGAACTACAATACGTTCAATACGGATGTAATTAATCTTGGTTCAACCTCAGGATATTATGCCTTTGATTATCAAGGGCTAGAGATATGGGGGGGCAATTTTGCACTTCGACACAATCCGTTGTCAGGTGACCAAGCCATACTAAAGAATTATTTTGGTTATCTTAATCCGAAAGAAAGCCATGTGATTATCACACTATGTATCTTTAGTTCTTTGGCTGGTAGCTATGACTTCATGGAGGATAGGTTTTATACCTTGTTATCTCCAGTCTCTATACCTCATTTCTCTTACCGACGACAGCAGCAAGTTAAGTCATGGGCAGATAGTCCAATCAGACAGATGCCTCTTTGGAGTTTCTACACTGAATTGAAGAAAGTTCTCAGAGTCAAGAAGCAGCGTCTTCTTACTGAGCAACAGATGGAACAAGATGCTGAGAGATGGATAAAAGGATGGAAACATGAGTTTTCTATTTCTGATTTCTCGCAACCTTTGTCTCTTATCAACAAGGATGGGATGCAAGATGCCTCTGCCATTCTCAACGAGTTGATTACTTTCTGCAATGAGCGTAATATGAAACCAGTACTTGTTTTGCCACCAATGTATCATACATTGGCAGAGAAATTTGACAATACGGCAAGAAAAGTTTTGCTCAACGACTTAGTTGATAAAGTGGAGGATAAATCTGTGAAGTTCTTGAATTATATGGATGATTCAAGATTTTCCCATGATACTACGTTGTTCCAAGACAGTTTCTTGCTGAATGGAGAGGGAGCGAAGAAGTTTACTAAGATAGTACTTAAAGACATCGGAGTGCTAAAGTAATCATAGTGTTAATCACAGATATATTATCGACCTACGGATTTAGATAACTTACATAATTCTGATTTTCAATAGACTATAAAATCAGAACAAAATGAATAATAAGTTATCAACCATCAAATTAAATAATGGAGTAGAGATTCCTTGTATAGGAATAGGTCCTGGTATCATAGGCGAAGTTTTTAAGCCTTCCCTCCCATCCAACACTTTCCTCGCAAAGGTGGAGCGAAAGCTCACCTCTCGCATTAAGTATCGCTTTGCACGACGCGACTACATCAAGAGCCTGTCGCATGCCTTAAGCTTGGGTTATCGTCTCATCGACTATAGTTTCGCTTACGGCGATGGCTCCGAAATATTGGAAGCTATCAAGAGGGCAGGACTCAAACGTGAGGATGTGTTCCTGACATCTCGTGTCAGCAATAATCAGCAGTATAATGGGACGGTGCGTGAGGATTTCTTGCGTGGTTTGGAGAAAATAGGATTGGATTACATAGACATGTTTATGTTCCATTGGCCTGTTACCGACTATTTCGTGGATACATACAAGGAGATGGAAAAGCTCTATAAGGAGGGATATGTGAAGGTTTTGGGTGTGGCTAATTGCCATCAGCATCATTTGCAAGACATCATGGACAATTGTGAGATAGTTCCGGCTATCGACCAGTTTGAGATTCATCCGCTTTTCACCCAAAAGCCTCTGGTGGAGTTTTGTCATCAGCATGGCATTGCCGTTCAGGCTTACACGCCTTTGGCCCGCAATGACGATCGCCTTACCAAGAATCTTATTCTTCAAGGGCTCGCAAAGAAGTATCACAAGAGCATTCAGCAAATCATACTCCGTTGGGACATCCAGTTGGAACAGATACCGATACCTCGTTCTTTCAATCCAGTTCGTCAAAAGCAGAACATCGACATCTTCGATTTCTCCCTGACGGCTGAGGAGATGAAAGCCATAGACTCTATCAATATCAATTCCCGATTGCGTTTCGACCCAGACAATCTTGATTTCCATTCCGTAGGCTGATATATATGCAAGAAAATACAAATAACAAGACAATAGCCAAAAACACGCTCTTCCTCTATTTCCGAATGATGTTTACGATGGTGATCTCACTCTTCACCTCTCGTATCATCTTGCAGAAATTGGGAGTGGATGATTATGGTATCTACCAGGCAGTAGGTGGCGTGGTAGGATTTTTGTCCTTCATCAATGGAGCATTGGCTACAGGTTCCTCACGATTCCTAACCTATGCTTTGGGTGAGGGGAATGTTGAGAAACTGAAACGTACCTTTTCAACCACACTCAATATACATATATTGATAGCAATATTGGTGGTGATTGTGGCAGAAACAATAGGCATTTGGTTTCTTTACCATAAGATGGTGATTGCGCCAGAGCGTATCACTGCTGCGGTATATACTTATCATCTATCTATACTGACAGCCGTGTTCACATTGACACAGGTCCCTTATAATGCCACCATCGTCGCTCATGAGCGGATGTCTATATATGCCTATATGAGCATCTTTGAGGTATCTGCGAAACTTTTAATCTGTTACCTTCTTTCTGTAGGTAATTTTGACAGGTTGATGATGTATGCCACCTTGCTCCTTGCTGTGCAGATTGGCATCATGTGCTTTTATCGCTTCTATTGCTCACGCAATTTTTCCGAGGCAAGGTTTTCATTCACATTCGACAAGAAGATATTCAAGGAGATTGCTGGCTTCTCGGGTTGGAGTATGTTTGCCAGCACATCTATTGCTTTGAATAGCCAAGGTGTATTGATATTGCTAAATATGTTTTTTGCACCAGCGGTGGTTGCAGCACGTGCCATTTCGCTACAGGTGAACATGGCGGCAAACCAATTTGTCTCAAACTTTCGACAGGCAGCTAATCCGCAGATTGTGAAGAAATTCGCTGCTGGTGATTATGAGGGGGCGAAGCATCTGTTGCTGGAGAGTACCAAGTATTCCTACTATATGATGTACTTGATAGCATTGCCCGTGTGCTTGTTGGCCTATCCTTTGCTGAAGTTGTGGTTGGGGATAGTTCCTGAATATACGGTTCCGTTCTTGCAGATTGTGATAGTGCAGAGTTTGTTTCAAGTGTTCGACACCTCTTTCTATACAGCTCTCTATGCCAAGGGCAGGTTGCGAGAGAATGCCTTGACATCACCTACGTTGGGATTGATGATATTCCCAATCACGTATGTGTTCTTCAAGTTGGGGTATTCGCCATTGGTGCTATCTTGGACGAGTCTAGCTGTCTATGCCATCTTGGGTATGGTGCAGAAACCATGGCTCATCATGAAGATGGTAGATTATAAATGGTCTGAGATTTGGGGTGTTTATCGCTCTTGTTTGGTAGTGACGTTAGTGAGTCTTCCTATACCTATTATTATATATAGGTTATTGGATGCTACAGAGATATTGAATTTTATTATCATCGGCTGCGTTTGCTTTCTGTCGGTTGCCTTAGCTGTATTTGCCTTGGGTATCACCCCATCAGTACGCCAAAAGGTGTTGGCTGTTGTTCTAAAGAGATGATATA
>ERZ808286.964-NODE-964-length-15857-cov-6.884761_pt1 | contig 15857 bp, 8 predicted proteins | sample MGYA00521276_ERZ808286 | MGnify/ENA primary metagenome ERZ808286 (study PRJEB31516, sample SAMN03275607) | gut metagenome | biome: mammalia-associated habitat; material: feces | host: Papio cynocephalus | place: Kenya | collected 2012-08-01 ... | reverse complement strand
CATTTTTTTCAACATAGTTCGTACGAATCACATAGACCCGATAGCATAAGGGAATTGAATTAGGGATTAGGATATAATAGAGCACACAAAAAGAGGGTGTTTAATGAGTCTAAGAAACAGCGAAAAAACAGGCAAGTCTAACGACTTGACCGCGGACGAGGGCGTCCGCGTCCCCGGCGGGATGGTATCATTTCACGGAAAAACGACATCGCAAAAAGAGGCTGCCTGACAAGTTTAGGCAGCCTCTTTTTGCGAAGCCGTATAATCCATACAGCGCCGATACCTATTTCTCTTATTTCTCTGCGGGTGCGTCCGCTTCGATCGGCCAATAAGGGTTCTGGTAGAGAGGCGAGGTCGATTTGGTGGCACCATCGGTGGAGGTGAGGAGGAACTCCTTGACATTGATAGGCGAGAGGTAGTATGCCATGTGCCATGTCAGTCCATCGTAGCCTTGCTGCTTGGCACTGCGGCGATAGGGTTTGTAGTATTCGCCGTCGGATTGGGGCGATACGTTGGCATTGACCGTGCCGTCGGCTTTGAGCGTAACACCCGCGTCGGTATAGATCTGCTGCATACCTGCACTCCAGATATGGATACCTTCAGGCTGCCAAGGCGTGGTGGTGAGTTGGTCAAGCGCACGCCAGCGCACCAAATCCATCCATCGCATACCCTCGGCGAGGAACTCGGAGCGGCGTTCGCGGCGGATATTGTAGCGGGTAGCGTCAATGACCTGCGCTGCGGTGTAGGCACCGAAATCGTTCTTAGCCTCAATGGTCATATCGGTAGCGGCGATAGTCTTGGTGAAGTCTTCGTCCACCCCTGCACGGCGGCGGAGCGTACGCCAGTAGCCCTCGGCTTTGCTGTCCAGCGAACCGTTGGCTTCGTAGCAAGCTTCGATATAGTTGAGCAGGGCTTCGGCACTACGGAAGGTGATAGAGCCCGTGGTGGAGCCTGCCTGTTTGCACTGTTTCTGGTAGGTGGAGTTGCCTTTGCGGAGCGAGTAGCCCGTAGCGTAGGTCTCCACTACGCCCGTGAACTGCGGCAGGGGTTCAATCTCGATAGCACTGTTGGCTTCGGTGGTGGAATAGACATAGTTGCGTTGTCCGGGTTCTTTGAGGAAACAGGAGAGACGCGTATCGCGGTCGGTACGGACAGTGACAAACGACTCATCGCCCTGATAGAGCGGGCTGGCATAGATGGGCAGACCGTCTTTCATCAGGTAACTATCCACCAGACCGCGTGTAAGTCCTGTGCCGCCATTGCCGCGGTGTGCGAAATAGACCACACTGTGCGATACCAGATTGGCTGCATACGGGCACCAGAGAATGACCTCGGCATTATCGTAGAGGTCCTCGGTACCAAACATATCCATATAGGGGTTGACAGGGTCGGTCTCGGTCTGCTGGACGGTACCCGTGTTGTCGGTGAGGACCGCGGCATCGGCTACCTGTTCGGCAGCAGCCATAGCCTGACGGAAGAACCATTCCGCCTCGGCGTTGATGTCACCGCGGGGGAAGGTATAGCCTTTGTTGTAGTCTTTTTGCAGCCCTACCCATTCGCTGTTGCCCGGCACGAAGGGTGTACCGGCAAAGTTCTTAAGGAAAGAACCCTCGTAGAGCGCAACGCGCGACTTGAGCAGGAGTGCCGCCTCGCGGGAGATACGGCTGTTGGACATCTTGGCGGTCATGAGCGATGCGGCACGGTCGAGGTCCTGCATGATAAAGCGTGCGACGGAGTCGGACGGCATACGATGGCTGGCTTCAACAAGTGCCTCCTTGGTATCCTGAAGCGGTTCGGTAACGATTGGGAAGTCTCCGAAAGCCTGCAGTTTGTCGAAATAGCCGTACGCGCGGAGGAAATACATCTCGCCGATGTAGTGGTCGATATTCTCCTGTACGCCACTGATTTCGCCCGCATTGTAGCGGTCGAGTACCTGCGAGAAGAACCAGTTGCACTTGTAGATATTGCTGAAGTCATAGCCTCCGCCTGTCTGCGGCACGAGCCACAAGCCGAGGAACTTGTCACCCGGTCCGGCAGCACTAATCTGGTTGTCGGAGGTGGCATCGACAGCGAAACGCCCGTAGTCCCAGCCCGTAGTGCTCGACCAGCCGCCGTGTCCGGGGAGAAAATCGGTGTAGCGTCCGTCCACGAAAGAGAGGACAGCCGCCTCAGTGTTGAAATACTGTTCAGGTGTGATAGACGAAAGCGGCTCCTTGGTGAGCCAGTCGTTGCAACTCGAAAGGAGCAATGCGCTCGCACTCAGCACCATGCCATAAGCCAAAGTTTTTATTGTTTTTTTCATTTGCTATTACGATTAGAGGATTAAAATCAGAACGTGATGCTCAGACCGCAGGAGAGTTGCATAGAAAGCGGGTAAGCATTACCGTTGTTGAGGGTACGCCAGTCTTTCTCGAGGTTGTAGTTACCGCCGTCGAGGGTCTCGGGGTCGAACATCTTGACGAGCGAGGTACCCGTCCATATATTCTCCGCCGAGAAATAGAGACGGAGTTTCTCAATATGGGCTTTGCTCATCCATTTGTCGGGGAAAGTATAACCGATCTGCAGGTTCTTGAGGCGGATATAGGCGGCATTCTGTAGATAACGCGACTGCGGCTGGTGGTTACGACCGTACTTGCCGCCGCGGTCGAACGAAGGACGGGGATAGTAGGCATCGGTATTCGCCTCCATAATACCGCGCTGCACGAGGAGCGAGTTCTCATCACGCCAGAAATCGAGGTGCTGGGTCAGGGCAGCCGACCATGTATCATCGGTATTGGCACCCCAAAAATAGGACGAACCCTGCCAATAGTCGCGCTTCATCACGCCTTGGAAGAAGATACGCAAGTCCACGCCATACCATGCGGCGTTGAGGTCGATACCGAACTGATAACGCGGGGTGTTGTTGCCCAAAACCTTGAGGTCGCCGTGGTTCTGCATCGTGCGCTCGCCGGCGGAGATACGCCCGTCGCCGTCGAGGTCGGCATACATGATATCACCGGCCCCCCAACCCGAACCGAGGGCGGATTGCCCCTGACGAGACTCTGAGGGGAAATAGCCGTTGTGGTTGAAATAGTTCTCGTCCAATTGGTCGAGGTGGGCATTCATCTGCTCCTGCGACTGGGCGATACCTACCGTCTCATACCCCCATATATTACCGATTTTCTCACCGGCTATATACTGGTCGATAGAACCCGTGGTGTTGCTCGGGTAACGGGTAACTACAGTCTGAGCATCAGAGAGCAGGAACTTCGCACTATAGGTGAAGCCGTTGCGCAGGCGATCCTGCCAAGCAATTTCGAACTCCCAACCGTAGGTCTTGAGATCGGTATTGTTGGTCTTAGGCGGAGTGTAGCCGAGGATAGACGGCAGTTCGACCGAAGCGCCCATCATATCGATGGTGTAGCGAGTATAGTAGTCGAACGAACCCGTAAGGCGGTTGTCGAGGAGCGCCCAGTCGAGACCGACGTTCCAGTTGCGCACTTTCTCCCATGTCAGTTCGGTAGTGATAGCGGTGGGGACGCCGATCGTAGTGGTCTTCTGTCCGTTCTGGAGCCATGCGCCGCCGTTGACGGTGGGCGAGAAAGTCAGATAGGTAGGATACCAGCCGTTGGTGTTCTGGTTGCCGAGTTCGCCGTACGAACCACGTATCTTGAGTGTGCTGACGGTATGCTCATAAGGTTCCATAAAGGCTTCCTTGGCAATGTTCCAACCGAGCGAAACGGACGGATAGAGGTTCCAGCGCAAGTTGCCGCGGTAGCGGGACGTACCATCGTAGCGAAGATTCGCCTCGAGGAGGTAACGGCCGAGGTAGTCATAATTGAAACGCCCGAAGAAACCCGCCGTACTCCACGAGTTGCGGCTGCCGTAGGGCGAGAGTTCTTTCTTCTCCCACTGCTGGGTGCCCGAGTTCCAGACGAGACCTGTGGTCAAATCCACCTCGGGGTGGTCGGGTGAGATAAGTCCGTATGCTGTAATGCCATACTGTTTCTGCCAGAGGTTTTCCGCCTGCGCACCGAGCATAAAGCCGAAGTTGTGCGAGTCGTCCACACTGAAATTGTATGACGTGCGGAGATTGGCGAGGATATAGTCTTCGCGGTAACGCTGCTCCGAGACGGAGGTGGTAGCGATGTCCTTGCCGACAGGCTGCCCGTAGATGTCGCAGTTGTAGGTGGCAAGGGAGTAGGACTTGGTGTCCTGCGAGCGCAGACGGTAGTTGAAATCGCCGATGATGAGCCAGTTCTTGACAGGCTCAAAGGTGAGCGAGAGTTGCTGGTAGAGGTTGTCGGTTATCTTGTCGTACTGACCTCCCTGCAGGAAATCACGCCCGGGTCATACATCGGAATAGAGGTTGCCGTTGTTGTCATAGAGCGGGAGGTTAGGCCAGTTCTGTCGGGCGAGGTTCTCGTAGAGACCGTCGTTCATAGCCGACGGCTTGGTATAGTCCTCGCGGATAAAACGCGCACTGTAACCGATCTTGAGCCAGTCGGTCAGGTTGGCATTCAGTTTGCCTGTACCGCTGAAACGCTGTAGGTTCTCCTCGCCGAGATTGAGCAGGCCCTCCTGCTTCATATAGTTGAGCGACACATAATAGTTCACTTTCTCGTTGCCGCCGTTGGCAGAGAGGTTGTGCTCTTGCGAGAAATTGTAGTCCTTGAAGAATATGTCATACCAGTCGTTGTTGGCATTGGCGGTGTAGAACGGGTTTTGCCACTGCGTTCCGCTCTCGGGGAGTGGCAGAACGGTGGTTATCTTGCCCTGCTGGTAGTCCAATATACGCTGGATGGTCTCGTCGGTGAACTCGATGGCGTTCATATCGTTGGCGGTGTTACGCGCTGCCTCGTTGTAGTACTGGGCAAAGGTGTAGGAGTCCATCTGGTGCATCTTGACGATAGGCGTACCCCAGCGGAAGTTGTTATTGTAGTTGATCTGTGTCTTGCCCGCCTTACCGTTCTTGGTGGTAACGAGAATGACACCGAACGGCGCACGCGAACCGTAGATAGACGAAGCCGCAGCATCCTTCAAAACGGAGATATTCTCAATATCCTGCGGGTTAATCGAGTTGAGGTCGCCCTCCATACCGTCGATCAGCACCAGCGGGCTGCCGCTCGACCCCTCGCCGATAGTGGCTGTACCACGGATATTGATTTTGGCGGTTTTCTCCATACTACCCGTGTTGTTTGTGATCTGCAGACCGGGGATGACGCCCTGCAAAGCCTGTGCGGCATTCACCACAGGGCGCGACTCAATAGCCTCAGCCGAAGCCATGCCGACGGCACCCGTCAAGTTCACTTTCTTCTGCGTGCCATAGCCGACCACCACAACCTCGTCGAGGTTCTGCGTATCCTCTTTGAGGGTTACCTTGACGGTTGTCTTGCCCTGCAAGGGGATTTCCTGCGAGGTATAGCCGAGGTAACTGACCACAAGTGTGGCGTTCTTGGCGGCATCGATGGTAAAGTTACCGTCGAAATCGGTGATCGTACCCGTGGTGGTACCTTTGATCTGTACTGCCGCACCGATAATCGGTTCGCCTTGCGGGTCAACGACCGTACCGTTCACCTGCGCGAACATCACTACGGATGCGCATAAACATAGGATTGTTGTAAAAAGATGCTTCATATTTTCCGAAACGTTAATTATCGTGTAATTAATCGTTAATTATTTTGCCCTAATTTGTTATAGGATCGTTATAGGATGGTTATATGATAGAATGGTTATCCACCCGTCATCCACCCGACATCCACCTGACTTTTCATTATGCATTACGCATTATTCCTGTCGGTTGTCCTGCCATTCGAGGTAGGGGGTGCCGGTTTCGTCGAAAAGGATCGGCAGCCAGACATATGTGCTATGGGTGTGCTGCTCAGGTTTCCAGCGGTCTGCCATAAAGATAAACCGCTCGCCGTCCTTTTTGTCCGCCACAGGCAGGATAAAAGTGCTTTGGCTATGGTAGGTCAGTTCGGCATCCGCACCGCGACACGGGTTGCCGAGATATGTCCACTCGCCCATAACGGAGTCTGCCACCAACAATCGTGCCGCATTGGGTGCCCAGCCCGTACAACCCGAGGTAATCATATAATATCTTCCGTTGTGGTGAAACAGTGCAGGGGCTTCGTTGTGTCCTGCAGGAGCCACACGGATATAACGCCCTGTGTAATCGGTATAGTCATCGGTAAGACAAGCGATTTGCAGGGTCAGGTTCTCCTCCGAGGAATAAATATGGTAGGCACGCCCATCGGTATCGACATAGAGCGTCATATCGCGCGACATCTGTCCGGAACGGAGGTCGCGATAGGTGAACATTCCGTCCTTTACCGCCGCCACCCACTGCTCCGACCATGGTTGCAGGTCGGACGCAGTGCGCAGCCACTCCTCCGAATCAAGAATAAGGTTCAGGTTTTCAGGCAATAGGTTGGCGTTCGGTCGGAGTGAACGGATAAAAGTATAGGGACCTGCAGGGGTGTCGCTCACGGCGATGCCCGTGCGAGCGGTAGCATAGCCCTGCCCGCGCAGTTCGAGATGGAAGAACATAACAAACTTGCCGGTCTTGGCATTGTAGATCACTTTCGGGCGCTCCAGGATACAGCCCGAGACAATGTCGGACTGATCGTCATCGGACACGGCAAGGGCGATACCCTCGTTGTGCCACGTATGCAGGTCGCGCGACGAATAGCAACTCACGCCCTGCAAAGCAAGACTGTTGGAATCATTTTTGGCTTCACCGAACCAATAATAGGTATCGCCATAAGACAGCACACCGCCACCGTGCGCATTGATAATTTCGCCTGCATCATCGTACCACAAATCACCGTTACGCACGGGAGTCTTCTCCTCCGTGCAGGCAGTCATAGCGGCTATGATTGCCGCAGAAAACAAGACTTTGATTTTTACGGTTAATCTATTCATAGTGTGTTTGTAGGGTCTTTAAGGACATTAAGGTCGTTAAAGTCCTTCTGGTCGTTAATAATCTTTAGCGGGTCTGTCGGTAAAAAATGAAATCAAAAAACAACACAATCGGATTTGTACCCCTAAAAAACGACATCTACCAACTAACTAATTACTAATCAACTAATTTTTTATACTAACCAATCAAAAACTTTTCTCTCTTTGATACCCGGAGGCGAACCAACGCCTCCGAGCAAATATGGGTTACACTATTGTGTATTTGGCTAAAACTATTGTTTAGCGGACTACAGCACCGGTAGCCGTGTACATCACGCCGTCGCGGACGATATAGAGTGCGCCGTTGTACATTACCTTAACGGGAGCAGTGGCATTGCTGATGACCTCATCGATAGCCTGTTCGGGGTTCGGATCCTCACCTCCTTGGATTTTTACACCATTGATAACAACCTCTGCGTTCTTTGCGCTCTCAGGCAGGTAGAAATAGAGTTTGCCCTCGGCATCGGTATAAACATCCTTGATGCCATAATCTGCCCCCAACTTCATATCACCGATAGTACCTTCCGTAACAAGCGTAGCGAGTTGTTCCGGCAACGTATAGGTAAATAACATAACAGGTTCAGTACCGTTGGTTGCTCCCTCAAGTACACCATCCATATCACCTTTTTCACCTTTGGCAATGATAGATCCGCCCAATACAACAATATCTACGGAACCGTTGTGCGTTTTGTTGCCTTTGCCAATAGAACGATTGGAACTATACTCACCGGCTCTTGCTTCTACCATACCGCCATTGATGGTGATAACGGCTGCACCCTTACTGCAATAGGCTGCACCAATAGCCGACGAGTAAGCACCACCGGCAGCATAAATCTGTCCGCCGTTGATAGTGATATTACCAAGACGACCGGCATTGCTAGCACCGATAGCCGCTGACTCACTGCCGCTTTGCGCATAAATCACACCGCCATTGATGGTGATGTTTCCGCCGGCTGCGCTTTCCTTGGTTGTACCGATAGCCGCAGAACGACCGGAACCCTTGCAATCCAGCGTATCTGCAACCGTACCGTTGATAATCAGTTCACCGGCAGCCTCAATACCGCAACCATTCTTGCCTTTGAATATGTTTGCACCTTTCAAAGTCATTGCAACCACCGAGTTCGCACCGATATTCATTGCGCTACCGTTGTTGTCAAGTTCAACAGTTACATTCTCTGCCGTAACAAATACGGTGTCCGTGAGATCTGCGTTTACCATAACGGGGAATCCACAGGTAGTACCGTCACCCTTGAGCAGATATTTGCCTGCAGCAGTGATGTTGATGGTCTCCATAACCGTGTTATTTACAAAGATCGTATTGGCATCACCCGGTTGGTCGGGTTTATCGGGATTTTCACCATCGTTAAGAACCACCTCTACATCGTCTGCCTGTTTGGGCAGCCAGAAATAGACATAGCCATAGTTATCTGTGTAAACGTCTTTGAGCAGATAGTCTTTGCCGAGAACAATCTCACCGATATGACCTTTGGTGATAGCGGTAGCCTCGGTAACGCCCTCCAACTGTGCACGGAACAATACCACGCTGTCGCCCTTCTGGTTGGTAGCGGGGATAGGACGTGCGGTATAAACGGCACCCGATTTGTTGACCGCATTGAGCGAACCGCCTGCAACAACCAGATGGATAGTGCAGTTCTCGCTTTGTGCCACACCGATAGGCAGGGTGCTGGACGAACTATTGGTTTTGGCAACGATTGTACCGCCGTTGATAACGATAGTTGCCTCGCCCGAACATTTGTCCCATTGCGAATAACCGGTACCGATACCGGCAGCACCGCTGGCACCCGTAGCGGTAACAAAACCGCCGTTGATGGTAACATTCGGCATTACGCAACCCGGAGCCGCACCGATACCCGGAGCCTCCCAGTCGCCCTTAGCCTCGATAATACCACTATTGATCGTGATATTACCCGAAACCAACTCTTTGTTTTTCGGACGCGGGCTGACACCGATACCGGCAGCCCAGCCGTGTGACAAGCAGTGGAGTTCAGCACCTGCCTCACCATTGAGGGTTACATTGCCGATAGCCTCCAGACCGCACCCCGGATCGGCTTTACTCTTAAGCGTATCTACGCCCTGGAAATTGATGGTAGCGTTGGTACCCTTACGAACGGAAAGGGCACTGATACCCGAGTCTTTTCCGCCTGTAACCTGAATATTTACACCGTTGAGGATAAGCGTTACATCGCCAAGGTTCTCCTCTACGATAACAGGCATCGTGCAACGTGTACCGTCGCCTTGGAGGGTGTAGGTGCCTGCTGCTGAAATCTTGATAGTGTCTGCCACCTCGCTATTGACAGCGATGGTCTCGGCTTGCATCATACCGCACGAGAGAGCGGCAGCAGCCATACAGAAGAATAACTTTTTCATGTGTTTTATGGTTTAATGTTGTGTTTTTTACATAGAAAAGGACGGGGAGAAAACGTTAATTATCGTGTAACTAGACATTAATTCTTTGTTCTTCGTCCTTTATTCTTTGTCTTAATTATCCGTTGGCGGCAAATCCGCCAACGGATAATTGGATATTACTTCTCAGGAGTGTACGTACGGTCAACACACAACTCAAACGGTTTGCCGTTGCCTTCCCATGCCAAGTGTCCTTTGCTCTCGCTGACAGTGAAACTGCCGTCTGCGGGGTTGTACCATGCAGTACCCGGAGTAGAGGTATATTTGCCGTTCTCCCAACCGAGGTAACCGGAGATACAACTTGCAATCACTTTCATCACTTTGCAGCCCGGGTGTGCGGGATCGTCCTGGTCGGTAAGGAGCAGAGCCACGGCAGCATGTCCGTACTCGGTAGCACCTGCATAACCGATACCGGAAGTTACAAATACATTGTCCGGATCATCAATCTTGGTATCCGCAGCCACAGCCTCGAAGAACTCGGCAGCCTCCGACTTTGCACTGCCCTTGAACAGAATAGCGCAAGGCTTGTTATTGTCGAAATCGCGTTTGGTGCAGATATACGTACCCGTCCAAGTTTTCGGACCATAGTACTCATCCCACTTGTTGCCCCACGAGTCGTGCTGGTAGCCGTACTCCTTGGAGGTAGAGGTGATGGTGTAGGTGCAATCGGTGTTGATGTTGTTCTTACCCGAGTTGGTAACGGTAACTTTGAGCGGCGCAGCCTTCTTCTGTGCGTCCTTTACGGTAACCACTGTAGCACCGGCTTTGATACCCTTGACGGTAACCACATCACCCGATACAGAAGCCTCTGCAATGGTAGCGTCTGCCGAGATTACCTCGTAACCACCGTTACCGGCAGTAATCTTAACTTCTGCGGTCTCGCCTACCAATACTTCCACTTCCGCGGGGTCGATGGTCAGGTTTACTACCTCGCCGTTGTTGCCGCCGTTGTTGTCCTCTCCACCATCGGGAGTGTTGCGCTCTTTACAAGATGGCATAGCCACCATCGCAACTGTTGCCAAGCCAAAGAACATAGCCTTCACGCCTGCAGAAAAAAATGATTTTTTCATGATTGAATAAAGTTTGTTGTTTATTTGTTTAATTATGAATTGTGCATTATTATTTCGGGAGACGGGTGCGCTGGTAAACGCGGATATAGTCGATCAGGTACTCGGCGGGGAAGAGCGAGTTGTCGATCGTACCACCGTTGTTGCCGCCGATAGCCAGATTGAGCCACAGGCTGTGTCCGAAGCCCTCGCAGCGATAGCGGTAGGGATTCTCGTAGTCGCCTTTGTAACCCTTGTTGAAGGTCTTGTTGACATCCACCTCGTTGAGGAGTTCGTCGTCCAGGAATATTTTGAGGTACTCCTCCGTCCATTCCAATCTCCATGTATGGAACTCGTTGCGCCAGTTGGGGTTCTTTTCCTCGAAATGGCTCATCGGGGTCTTGCTGCTGTCCCATACGGGCGACCATGCGCTGGTACCGCCCCATGCAGCGTTGGCAAGGATACCCTCGCGGTAGTACTCCATAATATCCAACTCACCGTTCTGCGGCCAGTCGAACATATTGCCCACTTGCCAGATAGCCGGCCACATACCACCGCCTGTAGGGATTTTCGCACGGCACTCTACGATACCGTAGCAGTAAACAAACGAGTCGCAAGTACGGAGCGAAGCCGAGGTATAGGAGTGGGTCTTGCCGTCCGAACCCATATGGTCACGGCGAGCCACGATGTGCAGGTAGCCGTCTTTGGTGAACGCGTTTTCCAGACTCTTGCTGTAGAACTGGTTCTCGTTGTTGCGGATCTTGGAGCCTTCCTCAAACGTCCACACCTTGCTCAAATCTTCATTGTCCTGGTTGAACTCCTCGGCGAAAACGAGTTGGTACTCGCCGTCCATAGGAATACTGCCCGTCTGCACCTCAAGCACATCGCTCTTCACAGCCTCGTTGCTGCCTTCCAGAACGGCGTAGCCTTGGATCTGATAGGTGGTAAAAGCGTCCAGACCTTCGATCTTGTACTCCGTGGTGGTCTCGTTAGGAAGAAGAACATCCTTTGCCGGCGTAGTGGCAGAACGCACCTTGTAGGTAAGTCCCTTGGTGTAGATAGTGGCAGCCGAAGCCACATTCACGCGAACGGTGATGCTGTTCTCGGTCTTGTCCACCAACTCTACACGTACGGGCGCACCCGTAGTAACCGAAACGGTTTCGGTTTTAATCTCGTCCCCGCTGCCCAATGTGGCACAAGCGGTCAGCAGATACGTAGTGTTGTTGTTGAGATTTTTGAGCGTAACGGTGTTATCGCCTGCTTTGGCAGCCGACAACATCTCTGTGCCACTCCCGTCAGGGTTGTTTTCTGGCACATACTTTACGTACGCAAAATTAATGTCCGAAGCGGACTGAAGGAATACTTTGGCAGTAATCTCGTTCTTGTCAACATACTGCACTTCTAATGCGATAGAATCGCCTTTTCCTCCCCTATCGGGGGGGGGGTAGAAGGTGTTGGCTCGCAAGCCGTCAGAACGGCTGCAAATACGGTTACGATGGAAAATAACATCGACTTAAAGAATAATTTTTTCATTGTTAAAGGTATATCTTGTTTTTTGTATTAGACTATGTCAAGTTTTTGTATTGAACTATGTCGTTTTTCATTTTGTCGAATTAGACTATGTCGCTTTTTCGGGCGTCTGTGCGCTTCCGATTTCGGGTGCAAAAGTACAACAAAGTCCCGAAATGGAGGTTTAACTATTTCCAAAAAAGGTTGAAACACCCAAAACCATACTATATAACATATAATCAAGGGTGTAAACATATAATTTTCCATATAATTCAACCATTAATTTTTCCATTGTTAATGACATGATCAAGGTTCAGATTTTCTCCAAATATAACCAAACATTATCAGGGTAACCGCATCAAAATTATGTATCATTCTGGGGACGCGGACGCCCCGTCCGCGGTCGGTTGCACAAACCGTATGACTATGCTACGTTTGTGGAGACGTTTCATTATGTCTTTTTGCCGGCACAGGGATGCTGTTCTGAGGACTATTGTATTGTGTTGCCTTTTCATTGTTCCGTTACTATTTTGATGTGGTTGCCCTGAAACATTATTCAAATATACATTTCTACACTATGTTGCAAAATATATTTGGATAATATCGGTAATATTTGGAGGATAATTAACGGTCAATTAGCGGAGTCCCGACACACGAAGGCTGAATGTAAATGTGTATTCATCGGCAGAGAGCAGATACTCGGGGCGGGGAACGCTCTGCCACGAGTCAACACACCCCAATCCCTGTTGCACAAAGTCGATATGCAGGTTCGTGAACGGCTGCTCGCGTACCAACAGACCGTGGCTCTGGCGGTCGGACTTATGCATACCATCGTCCAAATCGGCATCGGTATAATGCAATGCCGAAGCCGAGAACGGCTGTGCCGCTGCCACCAGCAGACCGCGCCCTACACGGTTATGCACCTGCATATAGCGCATATCGGTGTGGTTGCCCGTCTCCTGCGGACGGATATAAGGATAGTACTGACTGCTTACCGAAGCGGTATATTTCCCTACCAAGGTAGAGAACCGGCGGTCTGCATAGTTCTCCTCCGGACCGCGACCGTAATATGTCATCAGATCGTATTGCGGCATCATACGCATCTCCATACCGAAGCGGAACAGATTGGGCATACCCGCCTTGCGGATACGCTCCGACACCTGCAGCGAACCGTCAGCCATCAGCGCATAGCGCATCGTCAGGCGGGCCTCCATATAGGTGTACTCCGCCTCGGCTTGACCGTCAGCCACACGCAGGCTCTCCAACTGCCATTCGGGGTTGCGCCAGACGGCGTATTTCGCTTGCAACCCTGCTCCGTAATCGTTGTCGGTCGGCGCACGCCATAGCGAGGGCAACATAGCCGTCTCCGGCATAAGCAACGGCGTGCTGCCGTCCCATACCTGTATCAGCCAACCCGTCAGTTTGCTGAATACATACGTAGTCGTACCCGACTGCAAAGTATAGGTACCCGTCGTCTCGTCGGTTACGCCGTCCTGCGCCGTTTCCGTGCATACCGTCTGTGCGTGGGCGTGCAGCAGGAACTGCTGCTTGGCTGTCTCTTCACCGGCACGGTCAATGTAAGACACATTCAGGAACAACTCCTTGTCCTTGGGCAGGTTCGCACCATCGAACAGCGTATATTCCTTGCGCTCCTGAGGGGCTATCGGCAGACTGTCCACCACACCCGACAACACAGGCTCGCCATCGGCTACAACCGTCCACTCGAGACGTGTATCCGCCAGCGACACAAAGAAATGCTCGTTGTAAATCTCCACCCTGCCCCTCAGGGTATCAAGCAGCGATGTCCATATATCCTGCTGGATATATTTTGCCTCGTAGGCGTGCGGGTTGGGAGTGCGGTCGGGCGCAAAAAGACCGTTGTTGTTGAAATTGTGGTCGGAGTGCAGAGCAGGCTCGAAATCACCTTGGTAGGCAAAGAAATATCGTCCGTCCGGGGCTTGCGTCCAAAGACCCTGGTCTGCAAAATCCCAGATAAAACCGCCCTGCAAAGCGGGGTACTTGCGGTAAAAGTCCCAATACTCGCGGAAACCGCCCAACGAATTGCCCATCGCATGCGCGTACTCGCATTGTATCAGCGGTTTGGTCGGGTTCTGCGCAAACGCTTCGGTGTAGGCATAATCGTAGTACATCGGGCAGAAAATATCCGTATGCTCGCGCATCGCCGCCTGCTCGTACTGCACCAAACGCGACTTGTCACGCTCTTTCACCCAACGGTAAGCGTCCTCGAAGTTTTTCCCGTCCCCCGACTCATTCCCCAACGACCATATTATAATAGAAGGGTGGTTCTTGTTCAGTTCCACATTCGTTCGGTTGCGCTCCAATATAGTACCGTTATAGGCGGGGTTCTTCGCAATGGCTTTCTCCTCATAACCCATACCGTGCGCCTCGATGTTCGCTTCCGCCACCATATACAGACCGTAGCGGTCGCAGAGCGTGTACCAGTACGGATCGTCTGGATAGTGGCACGTACGCACGGCGTTGAAATTGAACTGCTTCATCAGGCGCACGTCCTGCTCCATACGCTCGCGCGATACCACGTAGCCCGTCAGCGGGTCGAGTTCGTGGCGGTTCACCCCCTTGATCAGTATCGGCTGTCCGTTCACCAACAGTTGGTTATCCGCAATCTCTATATGGCGGAAACCCACCTCCTGGCAGACTGCCTCCGTTGTCCTGCCCTGCTTGTCCGACAGAACAAGGGTCAGGCGGTACAGGTTCGGCTCCTCCGCCGACCACGGGCGCACCGTTGGCAACACCACGGGCGCAATCGTCAGGCGGCTGCCGCGCACACGCTCGCTCTTGTTGAGAACGGTCTCGCCGTTGGCATCAGTAAGCGTATAGGTCAGGCTGCAACCGCTGGCACTCGACAGCGTCAAATCAGCCGAGAAAACACCGTCTTTGTAGTCATTCGTCAGATCCTGACCGACAAACACGTCCTCGATACGACTCTTCGGACGCGCATACACATACACATCGCGGCTCAATCCGCTCAGTCGCCAGAAATCCTGGTCCTCCACATACGATCCGTCGCACCAGCGCATTACCTGCAATGCCACAAGGTTCTCGCCCGCGTGTACATACTTGGTGATGTCAAAATGCGCCTGCGTCTTGCTGTCCTCACTGTAACCGACCGCCTTGCCGTTCACCCACACCTGCACATTCGAGGTGGCGGAACCCACGCATAGGAACACATCCTGCCCCTTCCACTCGGCAGGCAATATAAAACGGCGGCGGTACGAACCCACATGGTTGTTCTGCTCGGGTACAACGGGCGGATTGTTCTCAAACTGCTCCATCCATACATACCCTATATTGCGGTAGAAAGGCTTGCCGTAACCCGCCAACTCCTGACACGACGGCACCTGTATCTCGTCCCACGCGCTGTCATCAAAACCAAGCGCATAGAAACCGGCAGGACGCTGCGACAGATGTCTGCTCCAGCGGAAACGCCACGTGCCGTTGAGCGACAAGTACCGCTCCGACTGCGCAGGGTCTTGCGTCTCAGCCTTCTCCGCCGACTCATAAGCGAAATAGTCCGCACGCGCAGGCAAACGGTTAATCGCATTAACGTCCGCTGTCTGCCACGGCTCAACAGCCGAAACACACAGGGTACTCACCAAAAGAAACAAAACAAAAGAAATCTTTTTCATAGTGTTCAATGTGTTTTTGTGGTTTTATATATCCGTGATTTTCAATGTATTCAATGTATTACAAAGTATATTGCAGCAAATACAATAGTGTATCACGGCAAATACGTTGCAAAGATACCACCTTTCCCGCACACACACGTTGAACTATTTCCGAAAAAGGTCGAAACAAAAAAAATCCGCACAACACACCGGTGTGGAGACGTGAAGCGTAAGGCAGGAGCGCTGTGCGCACTGAGTGCCGTGGCGAAGCGAAAGCCTGTGGCTTGAGCAG
>ERZ808286.962-NODE-962-length-15910-cov-4.279975_pt1 | contig 15910 bp, 13 predicted proteins | sample MGYA00521276_ERZ808286 | MGnify/ENA primary metagenome ERZ808286 (study PRJEB31516, sample SAMN03275607) | gut metagenome | biome: mammalia-associated habitat; material: feces | host: Papio cynocephalus | place: Kenya | collected 2012-08-01 ... | reverse complement strand
TCCGCGGTAATACAAAATGTATTCCCCCCATCATCGGGTGGTATGCGATCTCTTCCAATTCGGAAAGCTGATCCATGATGAAATTCAGAAATTCGTTGCTTGACGCCATGGCGAGTTTCCCGGTTTTCTTTTTGACAATATGGTTTTATAGTCGTTGTCGTTCGTATTTTGATTTTACGGTATTGACGGTCGTTTTCATACAATGAAAAGATTTCGGAAACGAAAAAAAACGCTGAAAAGAAATCTGTGCGACAATATTTGTCGTATCCGTGTGCGAAGATGACCACGTTGAAGAAATCCGGTTTTAACAAAGGAGTTGAAAATGAAACGGTTGAATAAAACGATAGCGGCGGTCGCCGCGGCAATGTCGCTGAGCGGTTGCGCGTCTTCTCTGTTGCAGGAACGGGTGGTCGCGCGTTCGGACGATTTGACGGAACGTCCCGAATGGGCGCGGATTGAGAATACGGAATATCTGTGCAAGTTTGACAAGAGCGGCAATCTGGTCAAGGGAAAGGCTTCCGTTCCCGCCGAACAGCTGTTGTGTTCGCTGGGGATTAAAGCGTATCCCGCCAGTACGGACACCAATCAGCGCAGTCTGATTCGTTCCGCCGATTTGGACGCCAGAACGAATTTCGTCCGCGCGGTAAAGGAAAAAGTCGTTTCCTATATTGAAGAAGCGGAAGAAAGCAACAAGATCAGCGCCAGCGAAGCGCGTCAGCTGGCGTCCGCCGCGTCCGAAGCCACTTTGCAGGGGGCGCATGTCGCCAAACGGTACTGGGAAAAGAAGCTGACCATTGATAACGAAGGCGAAAACATGCAGTACGAAGTCATGTCGCTGGTTTATATCAGCCAAAAGGATCTGCGCGCGTCGATCGAAGCGTCCGCCAAGAAAAACGGCGTCGGAAAACGGACGTCGGAACTGCTGACAAAGATGTCCGACAGAGTTTTGAACGACGCGGACGTTCGGGAAGAATAACGGAGTGATTCGATGAAACGCCGAATGGTTGCCATTGCCGCTTTCCTTTTCGGAATTTTCTGTTCCGTTTCGGCTTTCGCGGACCGCGCGCCGGAATGGGTGTCGCGCAAGCCGCACGATACCCGATCCGTGCGCTATTACGTCGGGTACGGCGAAGGGGAAACGAAAGGAAAGGCGCGCGCCGAAGCGATTCGGGACGCGAAAATGCGGGTTTTGGAAACACTCGGCGTTTTCATTGAAACGTCCGCGCAGACCTATGACACGCTTGACACGGCGGAAATATCGGAATTTTCAAAAACGGACGCCGCGGGATATTTGGTCGGTTTCGATCAGCTGGACGTCTTCGACCGGAAAAACGGAAAGATACGGGAGGCGTATGTCCTGTATTCTTATCCGCAGTCCGAAATCGAAAAAGAGCGAAAGCGGTTGGAGGACATCAGAAAAAACGGCGCGAAAGCCGAATTTTCAAAAATAGGGGACGATCGTTCCAAAGGCGTTCTGCGCATAGACGCCGGCGGCGTGCGCGCGAAGGTGCTGATTGACGGACAGTTTGCCGGTTACGCGCCGATCGAATTGATCGGACAGCTGGAATACGGTCCTCACGACGTTGTCGTCGACGATCCGAAGCACGAACTTTTCAGCCGCAGGATCGTCGTCGCGCCGAACGCGCTGGTCGCGCCGCCCGTCAGATTGAAAAAGGCGTTCGCTTTCATTTCCGTTTCGACGGACGGCGTCCGCGCGGACGTGCGCGTGAACGGCAAAAAGGCGGGGCGCGCGCCGCTGACGCGTTACAAAGTGCCGGCGGGCGAGGAAATTACCGTCGAAGCCGGCGGCGGCGAAACGGAAAAACAGTCCCGAACCGTGACGTTGGAACGGGACGAAATCAAGAAAATACAGTTCAAACTGATCGAAAAAAAAGCCAAGCTGTCGGTGTATTCGTCGCCGTCGGGGGCGTATGTTCAAATCGACGGGCTGGAAACCGGATTGAAAACGCCGCTGGAAGGTTATTCGATCGATCCGGGGGAACATGACGTCGCTTTGTTCAAAAACGGTTACGAACAGGCGAAAAGGAACTTTGCCGCGCCGGGCGGCAAAAGCCGGTCGGTGTCGCTGAATTTGAAAAAACTGGAACAAAACGGAAATTTAGCGACGGATAAGGCGCATTCCTTTACGTTTTTTCCGTCTTCGCTGCCGTTCCCGTCCGCGCGGGATTTGTCCGCGGCGGGCGCCGTCAACCGGCTGGCGTCGTGGAACGGAGCCTTCCCTTTTGTCAAAGCGCGCGTGTCCCGCAAAGTCAAAGGGAGATTGAACGCCGAAAACGGTTTTCTGGTGACGGTTTATTTCGACGAAACGGAGTTCGCGAACGGTTACGTCGCGCCGATGCGGCGGGCGTTGATCAACGCGCTGGAAGCCGAGCCGAAAAAGGAAAACGTCGATTTGATTTGTTTCGACGGCGGACGGTGCGCTTTGGACGCGACCGGCGCGGAGCGGGGCGTTTATCTGCGCGCGGGCAAATTCAAACATTCGTTTTTTTCGGACGGCGCGCCGTTTTGGCGGTTTGACGCGAATGCCGATCTTTACCGGACGTCGAACGCGCGCCCGATGCAGGTTTATTTCACCGCGTTTGACAAAAAAGGGCGGGCGGTCGCGAAACAATATTTCGATTTCACGCTGGAAGGGTGGAAAAAAGTTGGAAAAGCCGTCTTCTTTTCGCCGTCGATGACGACGCGCGGCAAAAAAAAGTGCCGTCTGGAAAAGCTGTTCGGCGGTGTCAAACACTATGATTGCGGCGCGGAAACGCTGAGCTTTGAAACAAAAGGCTTTGTCGGCGACGTCGACAGGGTGTTCGTTTCCGTGGGGGTGAGGGCGAAATGAAAAGAATCGTTCTGTTGTTGATTTGCGCGGGCGCGAACGCTTGCGCCCTGCTGGAAAAGGTGGAAAAAACGCAATATGTGTGCGTCGATTCAAACGTGACGGCGACCTTGTCCGTCAACGGCGAAATCGTCGGCGAAACGCCTTTTTGCGGAAATATCCCGCGCGGATTGACGACGTCCGCCCGATTGAAGGCGCGGGGATACCGCGATGCGAAAGTGCCGCTGGAAAAGAAGTTGCACCGGAACGTCGCGGCGACGTCGAACGCGTCGGGGCTGGCGTCGTCGACGGCTGAAAACGCGCTTTCCTTGTTTGTTCCGACGGGATTGGATTTGTCTTACACGTCGCAGGGGCGCTGGATCGAATACATGCCCGACAGCTACTTTGTCGAACTGACGCCCGCCGATTTGAAACGGGCGGAAGTTGACTCGCGCGATTTGAAAATCAAGGCGTTCGCGCTGAAAAACTTTTATTCCGTCAAAGCGGGCGGGGCGGAACAAACGGCGGCTTTGGCAAAACTGGCGGATCTGTCCGAACGCGCCGTCGCTGTGGAGGCGCTGGAACAAACATCGCCGTCCGCGTTCGCGCTGAACGTCGCCGAAAAAGCAAGGGAGGGCGGACAATGACGAAACGGGCGATTCTTCTGGGCGCGGCTTTCTTTCTGGTCGCCGTTTTTCCGGCGCGCGCCGCCTGGTTTTGCGGCATGCGCAAAAACGTGTCCTGTTTGATTGAAGCCATTGACGAAGGCAATCTTTCCCGCGTCGTCAAAAATTTGCAGGCGGGCGTCGATCCGAACGGCGAAGCGGACGGCGTGACGCCGATCGCCGCGGCAATCAAGGCAAAAAATCTTTCCGCCGTTTCCGAATTACTGAAATACAGTGTTGATTTGGAAAAAGAAGCGTGCGCGAGCGGAAACGCCTTGTTCTGCGCGCTGGATCGTTTTCCGCCCGCGATGGAGCCGCTGTTGCGAGCGGGCGCGAATCCGGACGCGACAAACCCGCGCGGCGATTTGCTTCTGACCCGCGCCGTGACGGGAAACAACGCGTTGAAATATCAGTTGGCGAAGACGCTGTTGAAACACGGCGCGGACGTCAATAAACGCGACGGAAACGGAAACACGCCTTTGGCGGCGGTTTTGAAATGGGGGAAATCGGCGGACGTCATGCGCTTTTTGTTGAAAAACGGCGCAAATCCGAATGTTCGGATCGACGGAAAAACGCCCTTGTTCGCTTATGCCGTTCTGAACGCCGGAAATTTGAAAAAAGCGGCGCTGTTGAAAAAATTCGGCGCAAACGTCGACGCCCCCGATGCGGCGGGACGGACGGTGCTGATCCGCGCTTTGGAAAAGGGAAAATCGACGGATACAATCAGTTTTTTGCTGAAAAACGGCGCCGACGCCAACGCTCGGTCGGCGGACGGCGGAACGCCTTTGAACGCGGCGATCGAGGCTGATGCATCGCCCGTCCTTTTGAATAAACTGGTCGCGGCGGGAGCGAAAGTCGACGCCGTCGACGCAAAAGGGCGGACGGCGTTGATCCGCGCTTTGGAAAAGGGAAAACCGACGGAAACAATCGACTTTTTATTGAAAAAGGGCGCGGACGTCAACGCGCGGGCGGCAAATCGTCAAACGCCTTTGCTCGCGGCGGTCAAAGCGCGGGCGCCGGACGCGGTTTTGAACAAACTGATCGCGGCGGGGGCGGACGTCAACGCCGCCGACGCCGACGGCAACAGCGCGGTCGCGCACACCGTGAAAACGCGGGAAACGGTGACGCGGAAACTGAACAGGCTGGATCTGCTGCGCAAACACGGCGCGGATATGAGCGCCGTTTCCGGCAAAGGCGAAACAATCGCCGATTTGTTGCGGGCGGGAAACAAAGACGTCATCGCGGACGGGCGTTATTGGGAATTGTTGAAAAAAGTAAGCGCGGGGAATTAATACTTTTGTTGTATAAAATTAGGGGACGGCTACCCCGATACAAGACCGGATCGCCGTTGCCCCACTCGAAATTTATCGATTATTATCGCTTCCTTTCCAATTAAAACGCAAATAATCGTTCTTTTCGACGAAAATGATATTGCCATAACCGATTTTATGAGTCAAGCTGAACTTAAAACTATTTTTGATAGAGGCGGTTATGGAAAAACGAATTTTCGGTTTTGATATCGGTATCGCGTCGCTGGGGTGGGCGGTCGTTGATTTCGACGACGCGGCGGATCCTGAAAACAACATTTACCCGACGGGAAAAATCGTCAAATCGGGCGTACGCTGTTTCCCCGTGGCGGAAAATCCGAAAGACGGCAGTTCGTTGGCTTTGCCCAGACGTCAAAAACGGTTGCTGCGCCGGTTGTGCCGCCGCAAAGCCAGACGGTTGCTGGGAATAAAGCGTTTGTTCGCCGCAAGCGGCTTGATTGACGAAAAATCCCTGTTTGACGAAAAAAGCAATATTTACAAAGCGCGCGGCAACGACGACGTTTGGGATTTGCGCGTCAAAGCCTTGACCGAAAAGCTGACGACGGTCGAATTTATCCGCGTATTAACGCATTTGGCTAAACACCGCGGATTTAAATCCTATCGCATCGCGGCGGAAAAGGCGGACGCCGAAAGCGGGAAAGTGCTTGCCGCCGTCAAAGCGAACAGGGATTTGCTGGAAAACGGCAAAACTTTGGCTCAAATCTTCGTCGAAAAAGGCGGGCAAAAAAGAAACCGGAAAGACGAAAAGGGAAATCCGACTTACGCCAATTCGATTCCCCGCGACGAAATCGAACGGGAAACGCGGCTGATTTTCGAACGTCAGCGCGCGTTCGGTTTAGAGGCGGCGAATGAAAAACTGCAACGGGATTTCGAACGAATCGCTTTCCGTTTCCGCGAAATCAAAAGCGAAGACATTGAAAAAATGATCGGCAAATGCCAGTTTGAACCGGATCAGCCGCGCGCGCCGAAAAACGCGCCGTCCGCCGAATTTTTCGTGGCGTGGACGAAAATCAACAACTGCCGCGTTAAAGAGTCCGACGGCAAAATCCGTTTTTTGACGCAAGAGGAAAAAGAAACGGTTTTCGATCTGTTGAAAAATCAAAAGGAAGTCAAATATTCAGCTTTGAAAAAGGCGTTGTTCGCCAAACGTCCGGACGTTCAATTCGCCGACGTCGAATACAATCCGAAACCCGTTTATGATAAAAAGACGGGCGAGGAAATCAAAAGGAACGAAAACCCCGAAAACCAGAAATTTTTCTCTTTAAAGGGGTGGCACGATTTAAAAAGCGTCATGGACGTTTCAGCCTGTTCCGTTGAAAAGCTGGATAAAATCGCGACCGTCATCGCCACGCGAAAAAACGACGCCGATATCGTCAAAGGATTGAAAGAGCTTGATTTGCCGGAGGAGGAAACGGAAAAGCTGACGTCTCTGTCCTTTTCAAAATTCGTCCGCCTGTCTTTAAAGGCTTTGTACAAGATTTTGCCCGAAATGCAAAAGGGACTGAAATACAACGAGGCTTGCGAACGCGTCGGCTACGATTTCAAATCGACGGGAGAGAGCTTCGCCGCGCAAAAGGGAAAATTCCTGCCGCCGATTCCGGAAGCTTTGGCGACGACGGTTCCGGTCGTCAACCGCGCGATGGCGCAGTTCCGCAAGGTCTACAACGCGTTGACGCGCGAATACGGAACGCCCGATCTAATCAATGTCGAACTGGCGCGCGACGTCTACAACGATCATGACGAACGCAAAAAAATCGCCGAAAAACAAAAGGAATACGGCGAAGAAAAGGAAAAAGCCAGAGCCTTGGCGCAAGCCAAAACGGGCATCGAAAACATAGGCGGTCGCGATCTGCTGAAATTCCGTTTGTACGAACAGCAGGACGGCAAGTGCGTTTATTCGGGCGAAGCTTTGAATTTGCGGCGGCTGACGGAACAGGATTACTGCGACGTCGACCATATCGTTCCGTATTCGCGTTCGCTGGACAATTCGCAAAACAACAAAGTTTTGTGCCTGTCGCGCGAAAACAGGCAAAAGTCGGACAAAACGCCGCTGGAGTACATCGTCGATCCCGTCAAACAGGCGGAATTCATCGCCCGCGTCAAGTCCATGAAAGGACTGGGCGCGAAAAAACGCGACAGACTGCTGATCCGCGATTTCGATGAAAAAGAACTTGAATTCCGCGACCGCAACATCAACGACACGCGGTATATGGCGCGCTATGTCATGAAATACCTTGACGACTGCATCGATTTTTCAGGCAGCCAAACGGATATCAAAGACCATGTGCAAGCCCGCAACGGGGCGATGACGGACTTTTTGCGGCATCAATGGGGATTGAGGAAAGACCGTAATGAAAACGACCGCCACCACGCGCAGGACGCGATCGTCATCGCTTGCGCAACCAACGGCTATACGCAGTATCTGGCTCATCTGTCGAAAATTTTTGAAAACAAGCAAGCCTATGCCAATAAATACGGACAACCGTGGTATAAAGCGTTCAAACAGCACGTCAAACAACCGTGGGACGGTTTTTATCAGGACGTTCAGGCGTCGCTGGCGGAAATTTTCGTGTCCCGCCCGCCGCGCAAAAACGCGACGGGGGAGGCGCATCAGGATACAATCCGGACACTGAATCCAAACAAGCCGCAATACAGCGAAAAGGACGTCAAATCCGGAATAAAACTGCGCGGCGGGTTGGCGAACAACGGCAATATGTTGCGCGTCGACGTGTTTTCCAAGAAAAACGCCAAAGGAAAGGAACAGTTCTATCTGGTTCCGATCTATCTGGCGGACGGGGTTAAGTCCGAATTGCCGAACAGGGCGATCGTTGCAAACAAGCCTGAAAGCGAATGGATCGTTATGGACGAAACGTACATGTTTAAATTCAGTCTGTATATGGACGATCTTGTATCTGTTATCAAAAGTGATAAAAAAATATTCGGATATTATAAAGGAACAGGGCGAGCTACAGCCTCTATAACAATAGAGGGACATGATAGAAGTTTTATTCAGCCCAGTATTGGCGTAAAAACAGTAGATAATATCAAAAAATATCAGGTCGATCCTCTGGGACGGTACGTCGAGGTCAAATCAGAACAACGTCTGCCGCTGAATGTCAAAAAAGGAAAACGCTGATGGCTTGGCGCGTCGTTCAAATCACTTCCGCCTGCAAACTGTCCGTTAAAAACAGACAGCTGCTGTACGAACCGGAAAGCGGTGAAAAGGTCACCCTGCCGTTGGAGGACCTCGCCGTCGTCGTTTTGGAAAGCAAGCATATTTTAATGACGTCGACGTTGCTTTCCGAACTGGCGGAATACGGTGTTTGCCTTTTTTCCTGCGACGGAACGCACACGCCGAACGGCGTTTATACGGCTTTCGGCACTCATTCCAGACACAGCGAAGTCGCCCATTTGCAAATTGAAGCTTCCGAACCGCTGAAAAAAAGATTGTGGCAGAAAATCGTCAAAGCCAAAATCCGCAATCAAGCCGAAGTTCTGCGCCGCGTCGGAAACCGTTTTTGCGACAAGCTGGATGAAATCGCCAAAAACGTTCAATCCGGCGACGCGGCGAACGGCGAAGCGTTCGCAGCGGGGGTGTATTGGGACAACCTGTTTGAAAATTTCAAACGTCACGACGCCGACATCACAAACGCGGCGCTGAATTACGGCTACGCCATCGTTCGCGGCGCCGTCGCCCGCAGTCTGGTCGGGGCGGGGCTGTTGCCCTGTTTCGGACTGCATCACGCGAACAATTTGAACGCGTTTAATCTGGCGGACGATGTGATCGAACCCTTCCGCGCCTTTGTCGACTGGGCGGTCGTGAAATTCGATCTGTGCGAAAAAGACCGTCTGGAAAAAGAGGACAAACAGCGGCTGGTCGCCGTTTTGACGCGCAACTGTTCTTTTGACGGCGAAGAAACGACGATTTTAAAGGCGGTGGAGCAAACGGCGTATTCTTTGGTGAACGCTTTTCGGGACAGAGAGGCGCGCTCGCTTGTCCTGCCCGAATTTTCAAAAGCCCCGTTGTTCGAGTGAAAAAATGGCGGCGCTGGGGGAAAGATACATGCGGATACTGGTCTTTTTCGACCTGCCGGTCAAAACCAAAGCCGAAAGACGGCGCGCGACTCGATTCAGAAAAGATTTGATCGACGACGGATACATTATGTTGCAGCTGTCCGTCTATTCGCGGATCTGCAAGGGCGAAGACACCGCCGAAAAGCATAAAAAACGGCTGAAATCCTTAGTTCCGGAGGCGGGGAGCGTCCGCGTTCTGTCGGTAACGGAAAAGCAGTACGCCGCTATGGACATTCTGGTCGGAACGCCGAAAAAAACGGAAAAAATCGGCGCCGAACAGCTGGTTTTGCTGTGATTTTTTATCCGGAAAAAATGGAAAAAGCCCTTGTTTTTCAAGGGCTTTTTCTTGACATATTATATCGCGTTTTGATTGGAAAGGAAGCGATAACAACATTAGCTTCGTTTACAAATGTAAACTAATTATATCGCGTTTTGATTGGAAAGGAAGCGATAACCCCTTTCGGGGCTTTTAATTCGCTCTGGATATTATATCGCGTTTTGATTGGAAAGGAAGCGATAACTTTGTGACAATGGCGGCGATGAGCATTTCAATTATATCGCGTTTTGATTGGAAAGGAAGCGATAACCTATTTTCAGGTATGAAATAACATATTGGAATTATATCGCGTTTTGATTGGAAAGGAAGCGATAACTTTTAATGTGCCATCTCGAAGAGCAAGTCGATTATATCGCGTTTTGATTGGAAAGGAAGCGATAACATTAAATACTTCAATAACGGAGATATAATTATTATATCGCGTTTTGATTGGAAAGGAAGCGATAACTCAGATTCCCGCCGTCGATAATCGGATTTTATTATATCGCGTTTTGATTGGAAAGGAAGCGATAACTAACTTTTGCCAGACCCGGGAAGTCCTCGAATTATATCGCGTTTTGATTGGAAAGGAAGCGATAACCGGGATCTGGTGAAGGATTATAAAGAAGATAATTATATCGCGTTTTGATTGGAAAGGAAGCGATAACGTATGTCTTGCCGTCTAGCCGCCATTGCCGATTATATCGCGTTTTGATTGGAAAGGAAGCGATAACTCGCATTCAATCGGTTTAACCATTGCTTGCATTATATCGCGTTTTGATTGGAAAGGAAGCGATAACTTCTTTTCTGTAAATGGCTAGCGGGAATCGATTATATCGCGTTTTGATTGGAAAGGAAGCGATAACGCGAAGTATTCCCTTCGGAGAGGACAGGCTATTATATCGCGTTTTGATTGGAAAGGAAGCGATAACGGTTCTTGCAACGTCTTTTGTTGTCACGACATTATATCGCGTTTTGATTGGAAAGGAAGCGATAACGAAGCTGTAAATTTTGCTCTGCACGTTTTGATTATATCGCGTTTTGATTGGAAAGGAAGCGATAACGCGGTAAAGTGACGACGGCGGCGGGCGGAAATTATATCGCGTTTTGATTGGAAAGGAAGCGATAACCCATTAGCATCTACAAAAGCCATGTTGTTTATTATATCGCGTTTTGATTGGAAAGGAAGCGATAACGTACACTCGAACATCAGAACCACAACGCCCATTATATCGCGTTTTGATTGGAAAGGAAGCGATAACGCTGTTTGACTTCCTCCAGTTCCACCACTGATTATATCGCGTTTTGATTGGAAAGGAAGCGATAACGCAACAAACATTGCAACAAATGCAAATTTATTATATCGCGTTTTGATTGGAAAGGAAGCGATAACTCCAAATGAGTGATCCATATGACCGCATTGCAAACGAAATCGAAACCGCGAGGGCGCCAGCCCGTGGCGGTCCAAGTGACTTTGCCGCACAGTCCAGCCCTAACCGCCAATCCCCAGTCCGCTGATTCTACCAGTGGACTGCTTCGCTCCGCTCGCAGTTGCGATTTTATTCGCATCGCTGCCGCCGCCAATGGACTGCCGCGCCCCTGTCGGGGCTCGCGGTTTCGGATTCCACTTCCGACAAGACTTCACGACCGACAAACCGGCAATCCGATAAAATCGTGTTTTACCCGATCCAAGCGGGAAACATCGCGCGCAAGGATGTATAAATAAACTCGATCCCCAGTGCGGACAGCAACATACCGCACAGACGTCCCAGAATGTTCAGTCCCGTTTGACCGAGGACGGAGGCGATTTTATCGGCGACGCGCAACAACAGCCACGCGACGACGGCGACGGCAACGGCGGCACTGCAAACCGCCAGAATATGGGGAATGCTTTTATCGACTTCGGTCGCGATGACCATGGCGGAAATCGCGCCGGGTCCGGAAATGATGGGAATCGCCAGCGGCATGACGCCGATGGCGTCGCGGGATTCGGCTTCGGCTTCTTCTTCCTTGGTGTGGCGTTTTTCGGACGCTTTCATCATGCCGAACGCGATGGTGATCAGCAGGATTCCGCCGGCGATGCGGAACGAGTTGAGGCTGATGCCGAACATATCCAGCAACGCGCTGCCGAAAAAGGCGGAACAGAGCAGAATACACGCGACGGCGATGCCGGTTTGGCGGGCGATCCCCGATTTTTCGCGGGTGCCCATGCCGTCCGTCAGGTTCAGGAACACGGGAATCGCGGACTGCGGGGCGCAAACCGCCAGCATCGCCAACGTAAAGTGCAGAAAATCAAGAAACCATGCCAGCATTTGCAAACCCGCCGATCGTAGTAGAGTGTTTTCCGATTATTATCATCTTTCGAAACAAGATGAAAGCTGATAAAATCGCGCCGAAGGATTTTTTTTGCTTTTGAAAGGAAAAGCCCATGGAATTGATGCAGGGACTGCTGACGCGCCGCAGCGTGCGCCAATACACGGATCAAGCCGTTTCGGATTCGGACATTCGCGACATCGTTACGGCGGGAATGTACGCGCCCAGCGCGCGCCACCAGCTGATTTGGGAATTTGTCGCCGTAACCGACCGCGAAAAGCTGAAACGTCTGGGCGAAGAGCTGAAAACGGCGCCGATGGCGAAATCGGCGGCGTTCGCGGTGGCAGTCTGCGCGGATCTTTCCCGCGCGGCGTCGCCCGATTACTGGGATCAGGACTGCGCGGCGGCGACGCAGAACATTCTGCTGGCTTGCCACGCCAAAGGACTGGGCGCGGTGTGGATCGGCATGTATCCGCACGCCGACCGCGAAGACGTCGTGAAACGGGTTTGCGGCATTCCCGCGGACATCAAAGTGCAATCGCTGATCGTCGCGGGACACCCCGCCGCCCCAGCGAAACAGGAAGACCGTTTCGACGAACACAAAATCCGTTTCAACGATTGGACGGATTAAACCGCCGCGACACTTTTTTATTGACAACGGGGTCGGGGCTTGCCACTTTTTTAAAGAAGGGCGAGCCCTTGACTTAAAATCCGTTTAGGACACTTTGACAGATGAATTTTCTTTATTTTTCACCGAATTTTCCGACCTACGGGTGGAAATTCTGCCGTTATTTGAAAGAAGACGGCGTCAACGTCTTGGGAATCGGCGATTCCGATTACGATTCCCTGCAACCCGAATTAAAGGACGCGCTGACCGAATACTACCGCGCCGACAATTTGCAGGACTACGATCAAGTCTACCGCGCGACGGCGTGCCTGATCCACCACCACGGCAAAATCGACAGCATTCGATCCAACAACGAATTTTGGCTGATCACCGAAGCAAAACTGCGTACCGACTTTAACATCGACGGCATCAAATACCCCGAAATCATGGATCACAAACAAAAATCCAGAATGAAAGCCTTTTTCAAAAAGGCGGGGGTCGACTGCGCCGAATACTGCCTGCCCGCGACGTTCGCGGACGGTAAAACCTTTACGGACAAGCATGGGTTTCCCGTCGTCGTCAAACCCGACGACGGCGTCGGCGCGTGCGACACCTACACCCTGCGCAACGAAAGCGAAATGGCGGACTTTTTCGCGCAAAAACCGGACGTGCAGTATATTATGGAAACGTTCATCGACGGACACGTCGAAACGTTCGACGGCATCACCGACCGCAACGGCGACATCGTTTTCTGCGCCAGCCAGATTTACCACCAGTCCCTGATGGACACGGTCGTGAACGACGACTGCATCATGTACCACACCGAACCCGAAATGGCGGCGGACATTCGCAAAGCCGGCACGGCGATCGTCAAGGCCTACGGCATCAAGGACACGTTTTTCCATTTCGAATTTTTCCGCACGACGGACAAAAAGACCGGCAAAACCAAAGTCATGGCTTTGGAAGTCAACATGCGTCCGCCCGGCGGCATGATCACCGAACTGTACGAAGCGTCCCACGACGTCAACATTTACAAAGTCTGGGCGGACACGCTGATCAAGGGCAAGCCCGAAGGCGACATGTCGCAAAAACGCTTTGCCGCTTTCGCCAGCCGCAAACACCGCTTCAACTACTTGTACACGCACGAGGCGATTTTGTCGAAATACGGCGACCACATCATGGAACACATGCCGATCGAAGGCATCACCGCGCGGGCGATGGGCGATTACGTCTATTTGCTGTACGCCGACACGTTGGACGAAATCAACGAAATCATCGACGCGATCAACGCGCGCGTGTAAAGGGACTTTGCATGAAAGAAGAATATTTCAAAGAATACTCCTTTTGCCTCGACCGCGACATGGAATTCAAGGTCTACGGTCACGCGGGAAAGCCGGTGCTGGTTTTTCCCCCCGGTTGCGGTCGGTTTTGGCATTACGAACACCACGGCATGGTGAACGTTTGCGCCCCCTATATCGACGACGGGCGGATTCAGCTGTTCTGCATCGACGGCATCGACTGGGAAAGCTGGGAAAACAAGGGCGGCAATCCCTATGACAATATGCAGATGCAGGAACGCTACTTCAACTATACGGTTGAAGAGTTCGTTCCGCGGATCAAGGAAATCAGCCGCGACGCCAACGGCGGGAAAGAGATCGGCATTCTGGCGACGGGGTGTTCCATGGGCGCGACGCACAGCGCGAACACTTTTTTCCGCCGCCCCGATCTGATCGATTCGGTCATCGCGCTCAGCGGACTGTATTCGTCCAAATATTTTCTGGGCGATTACATGGACGACACGGTCTATCACAACTGCCCGATCTATTTCCTGCCCGACGTGACGGACGAGGATTACCTGAACCGAATGCGCCGCGCGCGGCTGGTGTTCTGCGTCGGTCAGGGCGCGTGGGAGGATCCGATGATTGAAGACACTCTGCGCCTGAAACAAATTCTGGAGGAAAAACACATTCCGGCGTTTGTCGACGTGTGGGGCAAGGACGTCAACCACGATTGGGACTGGTGGCAAAAACAGCTGCCCTATTTTCTGGACAAAGTGCTGGATTAGAAAAATCGAAACCCGCCCGAAATCAACCGGACGGGTTTTTCTTTATTTTTCGACGGGATCGGGATAACGCCAGATCTCGCCCTGAAAGTTTTTCAGCAGCAAAAAGTCGCCGTCGCGCCCGACGCACCGCTGATCCTGCATGATGATCTTGCCGCCGCCGCCCGGAATGTCGATGGCGTAGGTCGGCACAGCGTATCCCGACGTATAGCCGCGCAGGTCGTTGATCAGCTCCAACCCTTTGGCGACCGGAACGCGGAAATGCATCGATCCCGCTATCGGGTCGCATTGAAACAGGTAATACGGACGCACGCGGACTTTCAATAATCCGTGCATCAGCCGTTTCAGCGTGTCCGCGTCGTCGTTCACGCCTTTGAGCAAAACGGTCTGCGATCCCATCGGCAGACCGGCGTCGGCAACGCGTTCGCACGCCCTGTCCGTTTCCGGCGTCAGTTCGTCGGGGTGCGTGAAGTGCAGGCTGAAATAAACGGGATTGTACTTGCGAATCATCTTCACCAGCTTCGGCGTGATTCGCATCGGCAGAACGACGGGGACTTTCGATCCGATTCGAATCATTTCGACATGCTTGATCGCCCGCAGACGCGCCAGCAAATATTCCAGCACCTCGTCGCTCATCGTCAACGGGTCGCCGCCGGACACCAGAACGTCGCGGACTTCGGAATGCGATTCGATGTAGGCGAACGCCCGTTCCCAACGTTCCCGCATCGGCAAGCCGCCCCGCGACGGACGCCCGACCAGACGGGAACGCGTGCAATAGCGGCAGTACGCGGAACAATACTGCATCGTTAAAAACAGCACGCGGTCGGGATAGCGATGCACCAGCCCCGGCGCGACCATGCACGGTTCTTCGCCCAGCGGATCGGGCGTTTCGCCGACGCCGACCAATTTTTCGGCGGCGGACGGCAGCATTGTTTTGCGCAACGGCGAATCCGCCAGCAGCGAAGCGTAATACGGCGTCACCGCGACGGGGAAAGCCCCCTTTTCCGTCATCAGCTTCTTTTCCTCGCCGCTCAGCGGCAGGACGCGCCCGATTTGCTCAACCGTCGTCAGCCGGTTTTTCAACTGCCAGCGCCAATCGTTCCAATCGGTCGCGGAAACGTCCGGAAAATATTTTTTTCGAAACAAGCCGGATTTTGTCATCAAATCCCCTTTCTAAAAACGAATCGTTTTGATATGATTTAATAAATTGAATAGCCCAAAGAGGTTGAAAATGAAAAAGATTTTTTTGCTGACGGCTTTGACGACCGCATTTTCGACAGTTTCCGCGCCCGCCGCGACGATTAAAAACACGGACGCCGCGCCGTACACTTTGGACGTTACGCAACAGGACGGCACGGCGTTCCGCGTCGTCATCGAACCGAACGGCACGATCGTCGACCTGTGCGCCGACTGCACGGTCGAAGTCGTCGATTTCAGTCTGCGCGACATCGGTTCGGAACAAAACCTGACGATACGCGACGGCGTTATCGGCGGAAAATAGTCCCGATATATGACTTTCTTCATATATCATATATATCCGACGGCAAATTCTATGAATAATTGCAGAATTGTTTAATCCGCGTTTCGGGCATAACCTGAAATTATAGATTAACAAAGGAGAACTGCAATGAAACACATTCATTCCAACGAATCCGGCCGTTCAATGGTCGAAATGCTTGGCGTTCTGGCGATCGTCGGCGTTCTGTCCGTCGGTGGTA
>ERZ808286.961-NODE-961-length-15914-cov-3.501986_pt1 | contig 15914 bp, 12 predicted proteins | sample MGYA00521276_ERZ808286 | MGnify/ENA primary metagenome ERZ808286 (study PRJEB31516, sample SAMN03275607) | gut metagenome | biome: mammalia-associated habitat; material: feces | host: Papio cynocephalus | place: Kenya | collected 2012-08-01 ... | reverse complement strand
AATTAACCGAGAGCGGCCGTCCATTAATGAGTACAAGGATGACGGGCTTTCCCGTCGCATGAAGTGCCTTCAGTAAATCATTTTGGCGTCCGGGAAGCTCTAGTGACGTGCGACTTTTGTTTTCACCGCATGTACGTTGATTGCCACCCATCACGGCGATGACTACATCTGCTTGATGGGCATTCGCTACGGCTTCATCAATGGCCGCTTGTTCCGTGGTTTCAAGGGGGTAATCCATGATTTCGGAATCTGGGAAGTGGTGATCGACCGTCTCACATCCCTTAGCGTAAAGAACCTTTACTTGTTCTCCTACTCGGGCTCGAATTCCATCGAGTACGGTTGTTACTGGTACGGCAAGCGGACCGTAGTGTGTGCGGGCATAATCCTGTTCCATTGCGTTGGGGCCGCAAACAGCGATGGTTTTGATCTTCGATAAGTCGAGAGGAAGAGTGTTGCGGTGATTTTTTAATAAAACCAACGATTCTCGGGCGGCACGAAGTGAGATGGCTAGATGTTCTGGCGCTTCCACAATCTTGTCGGCGGCGGCTAGATCACGAATGTATGGATCATCAAACAGGCCAACCATAAACTTGACACGCAAGATGTCGCGTACGCGTTCATCAATGATGGTTTCTGGGATAGCCCCTTCGCGTACCAGTTCTCGTAATGGTTTTACATATGAATCGGGAGAACTGAAGTTGCAGCGGACGTTCAGTCCTGCAAGAACAGATTGCCTGACGGATTCCTTCATATTTTCAGCTGTACGGTGTTTACTATGCAAATATTCTACCGCGTCGGAATCGGAGACTACGTATCCGCGGAATCCGAAGTCATTTCTCAATCGTTCCATCAACCAATAGTAGGAGGACTCAAGCGGCTCTCCGTCATAGTCGGCGTAGGTGCTCATCATACCGAGAATACCGGCTTCACGAATTACACGGGAAAAAGGATAAACGTGTAACTCTTCCATCTCGCGTGGCGGCATTTGTGGATCTACGCGCGCCATTGCCTCACGTGCCCCCTTGTTGTTACTGTAGGCCAGATAATGTTTAGCAGTGGCAGCAACTTGATGGTTTTCCTGTAATCCTTTCGTCATTTCAATTCCTAATTCGGCCACCAAGAAAGGCGATTCGCCGTATACTTCTTCGTAGCGCCCCCAGCGCTGATCACGCCCTACATCGAGAATGGGGGCATAGACGTTCGTATATCCTAACGCACGCGCTTCACGTCCAGTAATACGCCCAACTTCACGTACGAGTGTTCGATTCCATGTGTGTCCAAGCCCAAGTTGGGTAGGGAAACAGGTGGCGCGATACGCTTCTACGCCGCGGATACCTTCGTTAGTCATATCCGCTGGGATGCCCAACCGGGTTTCTTCCACAAAGAAACGCTGAACTTCGTTGATTGCCCATGCGTGGCGGCTAGCCGGCCATACGTTTGGGTTGGTGCTCGGTGGAAGCCCCCATTGGACGAATCCATTCAGGTGTTCATCGATGGCACCGATTCCATCTTTCCAGAGCTTTTTCTTCCATCCAGCGTTCGGAAGATCATCAGCAAGAACACGCCTGTAACCATAGAGGGTAACCATCTGACAGGTTTTTTCTTCCATCGTCATTTGCTGGAGCAGATTCTCTATACGAGCTTCAACTGGAGCTGAAGGATCTTCATAAACATCTTTTTTCCCATTCTTGTTGAAGTCAATCCATCCCTCATGATAGATTGTTCCGGATGGGGTATAGGTGGTCAACTGTAGGGAAGGTCGCGTTTCTGCATGGATAATCGTAGAGATGGTTATAAGTAAAAAAAACGGAAGAGCTTTCATTGGGAATCCTTTGGCCAAATGGTAGGATGCTAATGACAAGGAAGCAAATATCATACAATTGCCGCAACGCACGTCAACGCACAATATGGGGTTAGTATGCCATAAGTTTACACTTCTGTCTGTGAAATGGTTTGGGCAGTAGATATCTGTGTACGAGTGTAGTCAGGGAGGAGGTGTGGTGTTTTTGGTGTTATAGGGGGATTTGAGCGATAAAGAGCGCGGAGCAAATACGTATTAAATCTATTTTGACCTGCCCTTTAACCCGTTTTGACCTAAATGGAACCTTGCTCGGGGTGAGGGTATGTGGTTTTTATACATTTTGTGTTTCTGGAATTTTGAATAAAGGGGGCGATTATGTGAGAGGAAAGAAGGGAAGGGAGGAGTTTTAAGGAAGACGAAGTTATACGATAAAAGAGGAATTCCTATGCTTAGATGATGGAAGTCTACGGCCGATTGGGATGTTTAACCATGCCTCTGTGGTGTTGATAGTTATACCGAATATGCAGCATAGAATCTTGTGTGAAAGAGCTCAAAGATTCTGGCAAAGTGGCTGTTTGGCGTTCTTGGATTCTACATTGGCTTACTACTTCCATTACCAGCACGTTAGATTTGCCTTGAAGTATAACAGCGAACTATAGTGGTAGGCAAAATAGGAGGATTGAGATTCCCTTACAGGTCTCTTTTTGTTGGGATAGACAGTTTATGGGATTAGTTTTTGGAATGAATTGTGTGGATATGTCCAATGTGGATTGCGTGGTAGTGTAGCGAACGATTGGACTGTGTGATCGGACAGGACGGAGTGTTTTATGCTAGATTATCACGATGAACTTTGAGATACGTTTGACTGAGGCGTTAGCGCGGTTGCGGCAAGGCGGAAACCTGCGGATGTTGCCGCAGGTTCCCGATAGCGTTATCAATCTTTCCAGTAATGATTACTTGGGGCTTTTGACGGACGAGGCTTTGTTGGATGCGTTTTATGCGCAACTTCCGCGGGCATCGCGACGGTTGAGTGCGGCGAGTTCTCGGTTGTTGACGGGGAATGTGCCAGAGGCGATTGCTTTTGAGGATGCTTTGTGCCAGGCATATGGGAGTGAAGCGGCTTTAGTTTTTGACTCTGGTTATCATGCGAATACGGGGATTTTACCGGCATTAGTGGGGAAGAAGAGTCTGGTACTAGCGGATAAATTGTGCCATGCGAGTATGATTGATGGTATTCGAGCCTCCGGGTGTACATTTTATCGTTATCGGCATAACGATTTGGGACATGCACGGACGTTATTGGAGCGTTATGCCTCCATATACGATGAGGTGTTCATCATGACGGAAAGTGTTTTTTCCATGGATGGTGATCGGGTAGATATTCCGCAGTTGGTGGCATTGAAACGGGCATTTCCTAATGTTGTGCTCTATTTGGATGAGGCGCATGGCGTGGGTGTTTTTGGGGAGACGGGGTTGGGCTGTGCGCATGCAACCGGGTTACATCAAGAGATTGATTTATTGGTTGGGACGTTGGGTAAAGCGTGGAGTTCTATGGGAGCCTATCTTATCTGTTCTCAAGTGGTGCGCAATACGCTAATTAATCGAATGCGCCCGTTTATTTTTACGACAGCTTTACCTCCGATCAATTTGGCGTGGTCGCGTTTTGTTTTGGAGGCTTTGCCGAGTTTGCAGGCGCGTCGTGAACGGCTTCTTGTCATGGGGGAACGTTTAGCAGAGACAATTCGTCAACAGGGAACAGTATGTGTGAGTGCCTCGCAGATTGTGCCTTATGTGATAGGGGAAAATATTAAGGCGATGGCGTTGGCAAAACGTTTTCGAGAGGCCGGGTTTTATGTATTGCCTATCCGTCCGCCTACGGTACCTGAAGGAACCGCCCGATTGCGGTTTTCACTGACAGCGACCGTCCCCGATGTTGCTTTCGAGCGGCTTTTGGAGCTTGTTCAGGCATGATTGATGGTGTGGATAAGGTCTCCGGGACGGTTGAGAGTGTGGTCTTTCGTAATGAGGAGACAGGATATACCGTACTTTCTGTTCGCCCTGTGGCAGAGGGTGAACGTGATGCGCGGCGGATAACAGTAGTGGGAAAGTGTGCAACGGTTTGGTCTGGGGAAGAGATCTCCGCAGAGGGGCGGTGGATGGAGGATGCACGATTCGGACATCAATTTCGTGCAGAGATATTGACGTGTATTGCACCGACTTCTACGGAGGGGATTAAACGCTTTCTTTCCAGTGGTATGATTCGTGGTATTGGGCCTAAGCTGGCGGAGGCTATCGTGGCGCGTTTTGGTACAGATACGATTCATATTTTGGATACGCGGCCGGATCGTCTGCGGGAAGTGCCAAAAGTCGGAGCAAAGAAATGTGCGGAAATTCGACGTTCGTGGAGTGAGCAACGACAGAGCCATGATACGATGATTTATCTACAATCACAAGGGATTGGAACGGGACAGGCTGCTCGAATTTGGCGACGTTATGGGCCGGATGCCATTGCCATCGTTCGGCAAAATCCTTATCGATTGGCGGAGGATGTGCGTGGTATTGGTTTTTTGACGGCAGACCAGATTGCGCTTCGAATGGGGGTTGCGAAAGATTCTGAGGCGCGTGCTGAGGCGGGGTTGCTTCATTGCCTGAAAACGGCGGCGGATGAATCTGGAAATATTTTTCTCTGGGAGTCAGAGCTGCTTTTAATGGCCAATGATATGTTAAACATTCCGGTAGAACGTTTGAAGTCGGCGTTGGAGGCCGATATTTTGCGTCAAGTTGTGGTGCAGGAGGAGAATCGGGTTTATCTTTCGGTAAATTATAGGGATGAGGTGGCGATTGCTTGTCGGGTGAAAACGCTTTTGCGAACACCCGTAACCTTTCGACCGATTTTTGCGGATAAGGCGGTTGAATGGGCAGAACAGAAGATGGGGTTGACGTTGGCTTCGGCACAGTGGAAGGCTTTGGTTCTCGCGATCAGCGAAAAAGTAACGGTGATTACGGGTGGCCCAGGCGTTGGGAAAACAACCATCATCAGAGCTCTTGGCGAGATTTTTTCGGCGCGAAAATTGCGACTGTTTCTTGCCGCGCCAACGGGACGGGCGGCCAAACGAATGACGGAATCAACAGGCTTTTCGGCGACGACGTTACATCGACTACTGAAGTTTCAGCCGCAGACGGGGGAATTCTTTTATGGGGTTAATAATTCGATCCCTGGCGATGTGTTTGTGGTGGATGAATGTTCCATGTTAGATGCATCGCTGGCACGGAAATTTCTGGAAGCTTTGCCGGATACTGCGGTATTGATTCTGGTGGGTGATACGGATCAATTACCCAGTGTTGGCGCAGGGAATGTATTGGGGGATTTGATTGCATCTGGGGTGGTGCCTTATGCTCGTTTGACAACCATTTTTCGTCAAAATACATCGGGTTACATTGTACGAAATGCACATCGAGTTAATGATGGCGAGACGTTTGAATTGCCGGCACCAGGGCAAGAGAGTGATTTTTATTTTATGGAAGCCTCTGATCCGCAGAAGATTCAGGACATGATGCTTCGAATGTTGATTGGACGTATCCCGGCGAAGTTCGGGTTCGATCCGTTGTATGAGGTACAGGTTCTTACGCCCATGCGCAGGGGAGAGCTTGGAACAGACCGCCTGAATGAACGGATTCAGCAGGTAATCAATCCGAGTGGCGAGGCAATTTATCGGGGAGCGATGGCTTTCCGGGTACGAGATCGGGTGATGCAGATATGTAACGACTATGACAAAGAGGTGTTCAATGGCGACATTGGATTTATTTGTTCCGTAGATTCTGGAGCACGTTCTTTAACCGTTGACTTTGATGGACACGTGGTAACTTACAAGCAGGATGAATTGGATGAACTCGTGCTTGCGTATGCCACGAGCATTCACAAGTCGCAAGGGAGCGAATATCCTGCTGTTATTATTCTACTTCACACTCAGCATTTTAAACTATTGCGGAAGAATTTGCTCTACACTGCCATCACACGTGGGAAAAAGTTGGTGATTGTGATTGGTTCCTCAAAGGCGCTATGGATTACGTTGCACGCTGAAGCAGTAGAGCGGAGACAGACTACACTTGCCAAACGATTATCTATCGCGTTACAAGATTCCTCGCCGTCTACTTTTTAAGGTGAAAAAGTCCATGCGGAGGGGGCCTTTGTCGCTTGGACGCTCTGGCACGCATCGTTTCTTGTGCATATTTTACGAGCGATATCGGTACGAAAATTTTAAAATTTTCTGTGGATTATCGGGGTAATCTAGCCTTCTCGAACGTGAAGCAATGATGCTCTATGTCCAGAAACATTTTGTACGAGAAAAAGAGGACCTGATGGGAGAAGTGTGAAAGTGTGGAATGCTTGTCACGGCTTTGGAATATTTTGCCAGCTGTAGAGGGGGAAGAAAATGGATCGACTCTTGACCATACTTGAATTGCCGGTACAACGTTCAAAAAATCTGCAAGAAGTGTGTGAAAACCTAACTGCATTGACGTTGGAACGTGCCGTATATACATTTCGAATGGGGTAGTTTGAGCAGGAGTGATATCTTAGCTGCAGTTTCGCTATGGTGGGAAGCTTGCTATGGTGAGGAGTTAGTTTTTTTGCAAAACGCACTTGAAACTCTACAGTAACAAACAAAATACCAGAATAAAAGACGTGTTGCCAGTTGAGGTTGATTTGTACTGAGGAGGTAGAGGAAGAGGCGATGAAGTACGTTTAACCCGTCCCGATTTTGAAATGGAATTACTTAGGGTAATCTTGCTTTAATTTTGCCTACTTTCGTCAGATGTATGCGTCTGGACATTTTCAGAATACGTATGCAATAAGATGAGCCCTCTCGTTATTTTTGTGTTGAATACGTGACAGTGGCTTAGACAATCTGTCAAAATGGGCACACATATCAGTGGCTTGTGTTATACTGTCCCGGTTGTCTCATTTCGTTTAAGGAGCGTACATGGCCAAATATACTTATCTCGTTTCTGTCATCACGCCGGACAAGGTGGGGTTGACACGCGACATTGCGCAGACTGTTGTGGATCTGAAAGGTTATATTTCCGATATGCGGCAGACTATTGTCAGCGGTTTCTTTTCGCTCGTTTTTGTGACAGAGCATCAAGAAGATGTTGGGTCTAAATTACATGATGCGTTGCGCTCGATACTCCCTGATGGGGCAGTTTTGTCTATTATGCCTAATCCGGATCGGGTACGTAAGGCACATCCTGTTATTGGATCGCGTTATGTGGCCATCGCTTCCGGAGAGGATCGCCCCGGAATAATGTTGGCGATTGCTGCTTTCATGGCTTCACACAACATTAACATTGAAGACTGGTCTACGCTTTTTGATGGTGCACATGTGACGCATCTGGCGTATGTGACCTTTCGGGCGCCTTGTACGGATCTTAAGGCCACGCAGAGCGCATTTCGGAAAGTAATGGCTGAGTATGGGTTTACTGCACAGCTCTGTCATGAAGATATTTTCCGCGCAACGGGTGAGGTCGCCCCCATTAAATCGATTACTCAGGAGTAACTTGCTATGCTTAATAATCAGGCTGTTCTTGCAACCCTGCGCATGGTTAATGAGGAAAATCTCGATGTGCGTACATGCACTATGGGTATCAATCTTTGCCGTTGTGCGAATCCAGATCCAAAGGCTATGGTAAATGCGGTGTATGATCGCATTATGACTGTAGCTAAAAACTTGGTGCAAACGTGTAATGAGGCATCTACGCTTTTTGGCGTTAATGTAGTAAATAAACGTATTTCGATTTCCCCGGCTTCAATGTTGCTGGAGGGGCATTCCGTGGATACTGCCGTGGAATTGTGCAAGGCACTTGACCGGGCGGCTATCGAGCTTGGGGTCGATCTGTTGGGCGGTTTTTCGGCGATTGTTCATAAGGGGATTACGCCTGGAGAACGGACGTTGATTGAGTCGCTTCCGCGTGCACTGGCCGAAACTTCGCATGTCTGCTCATCTATTAATGTTGGTACTACGCGTGCGGGCATTAACGTAGATGCCGTAAATCTTGTGGCACAGAAGATGTTGGAGATCTCGAAGGCGACGGAGTCGATTCACGGTTTTGGGTGCGCCAAGTTGGTGGTTTTTGCCAACATCACGGAAGATAATCCGTTTATGGCGGGTACCTTGTTAGGGCCAGGTGAACCGGATGTAGTAATCAATGCAGGTGTGTCAGGCCCTGGTGTGGTTAAATGTGCCATTGAAAAACTGGTGGCGGCAGATCCGTCCGTAACATTGGATGAGATTGCTGAGGAGATAAAGCATACGACTTACCGCGTAACTCGAACGGGTGAGCTTATTGGGCGCCATGTGGCTAAGAAGTTGGGCGTACCATTTGGTGTGTTGGATCTTTCATTGGCTCCTACGCCGAAAGTGGGCGACTCCGTCGGTGAGATTTATCAGGCTATGGGGATTAAAAAGATCGGATGTCCGGGTACGATTGCTGCGGTGATGATGTTGAATGATGCTGTCAAGAAAGGCGGAGCATTTGCGTCTTCTTCTGTCGGTGGGTTATCGGGTGCATTTATTCCACCTATGGAGGATCATACGTTGGAGTTGGCATTGACCAATGGTACGCTTTGTCTTGAGAAGTTGGAAGGGATGACAAGCGTTTGCTCTGTTGGGTTGGATATGATTATGCTGCCTGGCGACACATCTGCCACAACGCTGGCAGGTATCATTTTAGATGAATGTGCTATCGGCGTTTCGGCGCGTAAGACAACAGGCGTTCGTGTGATCCCTGTTCCAGGGGCAAAAGTCGGGGATTATTTTGACTTCGGCGGACTCTTTGGAGGCGGCACGGTGGTAGCTCCGCGTTGCCCGGATGGACAGGAAGCCTTTGTTGGTCATGGAGGGCATATTCCCGCTCCGATTCATTCGCTGATGAATTGAACAAGGCATTGTTTATGTGATTTGCCTGCCGCACCTAGCTACGGCAGGCATTTTTTATATACAGAGAGTCGCATCTAAACTGGAAAATGTATGGGAGGGTAAGTGCTGAGCATAGAGAACGAGGATGGCTTCTAACGCTTCATATGTTGGAAGCAGTGTAAAGCGTTATTCAGTCATCTTTAGAAGAATACGTCCTGAGGTTACAGGTTTATCAAAACGGATGGCGTAACGTTTAGGAGTACGTGCTTGCCAGACTTTTCCCATGGGTGTCCCTGTGATATTGGCTTTAACCAAATGCCATGGCGCAGACGTAACAACTTGAACACGAATTGTTTTTCCTTCAAAAGTAAAAGCCAGAATATTCCGTTTTTCTTGGGTACAGGTGCCCCATGTGGTCAGTGCAGATTCAAAAGACTGTGGTGTGTCGAAAATAACGCGATCTTCCAGTTCTAAAACAGGGGTAGGTCGGCGTTTCCATGTAAAAGTTCGTTGGAGACGTCTTAACCCAGTAGCGTTTGGGTAGGCGGCACTAAGGTCAAAAACGAGTTGATCTTCTTTCTCTGAAAATGTGACGGATTCAACACGCGCAGCGGCTTTGGTGCCAGTCGCTTGCAGTGTGTCAGCCGGCCGAGGAACAGGGTGTCCGAATGAGTTTAATAACTCACTTTCGTAACGGCGAGAAGAGAACGTGCGTGCGGTATATTCTTCACCACCGAGATCAGTAATGACGGGCACACCATCAAGAGCCAGGGTAAAAGTACCACAATCGTTGTGGTTGTGAGGCACTCCGTTGTGATTCCCCATGGCCATTAGAGTGAGCCGTGGTGTACGTTCGATGAGAATTTGTGCATCCGGGAACCATGTACGCTTAGGAAGAATGAAAGGGGCAATCTGTTGAGCGGATTGTTGGACAGCGGTAGGTGTGAAAAGAAATGATGCTGGAAAGTCTAGGCGCTTTTTCACGGAAATTTTTGTATTGACGGGGAAGCGCAGTCGTGCTCCAAGCCAAGCTGTCAGAGCCTCATCTGCGCCAACGTTCATACTGCAATCTGCAACAATGGGGAAGAGATTCCCCGTGAGGCGTGATAATGGTGTTGCCATTGCTGGTTTCCTCACTTCAGGCCATAACAGCCAATCTTCTTTGCCCCGTGTGGCTCGACGGACAGTTTCGCATAGTTGGGCAAAATGCCCAAAACCATATCCCCAATAGCCTACACCTTCGCCGGTCCACCCATCGGGTGTAAATCCTGTGAGAAACTTGCGGACACAAATTTCGGCGGAGGCCACAATCAATGCCCGATCCGCATCTGGCATCATTGGAATTGCTAAGGCTGCTCCTACTACACCGGCGTGACAAACAGGATTCCAATTTGCGTCAGATTTTGTCCACCAGTTGGTATAGTTCCCGGTATATGCCATTTCAAGGTAAGGTTCTAATACGAATTTGTAGACAGCTTTTACGCCTGCAGCAACTACGTTTTTTGGCAAGGCTGAGTTGAAACAAGCTAACCACTCTGCTAACTGCCAGGCGTAATTTGAAGAGGCAAGATCGATGGTGATTTGTTCACCCTTTATATTCTTTAACGCTCGATCATGTGCGGAAAGAACCCAAGTGGGATCTCGGCTTATTCCATGTTTACCTGCGATAGTCTCCGCAATCGCTGCAAGAAATTGTCCTTTTCCTTCTACGGCTTCAGCTATGCAAAGTGTCCATAGGCGATCCCACCGGCGTCCGTTAGCACGCTGGAATCGATAACGGTTACCGTTTTGAGAAAAATCATAAAACGCCTCTAGAGGGAAGGGGGGCATCTCCTGTCTTAAAATGCGTCGGGCATGTTCAAGAAGTTGTTCTGTATCGATTTCTCGTACTTTTATTAGGTTTTCCCAAGCTTTACGGTTTACGTAATTCGGAAGTAACCGTGCTCCATTTTGATGTAACTCTGGAAGGATTCTCTTTTGAGCTTTTTGCACGGCTTCCAGAGGGGAAGCGTGTATGTGAAAGGTAAATATGCAAAGGCTGAGACTGGAAAGCCAGAGCAAGGTAAATCGTGTCATAAGACATCCTCTTTTGAATATGGGCACTGTCTCGCGTACTTAAGAGTAGTAAAGCAAAGGATAATTATGACAACAAGAAAAAATCAAGGCACAATGTCGTCCGTCTACGATCGTATGCGTAATGCTCAGGTAAAGTTATAACTTATTGCTTGTGTACTGTCGATGTGTCGGTTGCATTATCTCGGTGAAAAATTAATTGAATTCCATTCCAGGCGTTATGGAAGAATACGTAGAATGCAGGGCCAAGGGCGGCGAAAGGGGCACCACAGGCAAAAGCTAAATAAGTGGTGTAGGAGGTATTTTTTTGACCCAACAATTGAGAACATTCACGTGTGTGGTTAGGCCATCCGATCAGGGCACCGAGAGCAAACAAAAAAATACATATGAGTAGATCCATGAATAGTACCCAAAATATGTCTGAACGGGGATATTCTGTCGCGTGGGCGGCGAGTGTTTCAGAGGCCGAGGCAGCAATAATGGCCACTAATGCCATCCAGGTGTAAAGTGTGGATGCTGTGAGTCGCTTACCGATTGAACGTGCACGCGCACCAAACACACGGCGCAGGATTACGGCTGCTAGGAGTGGAAGTAGCGTAACGAATCCTACGCGGCAACCAATCATGGGCATGACGCTCCAAGCCGAACGATGTAGGATGAGGGGTATGGCCATAGGCAACACGGCACTGATAATCACTGCTCCGAACAGAAAACCCATGGAAGCAAAGGTGATGCTTCCGCCTAATAGGTTCACAATAACCGGAGCTGCAGTAGCCGTTGGCGTGATGGCAGTAAAAAACGCGGCTTGTGCAAATCGTTCTGGAGCACCAAAGTATAATAAACTTCCCCAGAGGGCAAAGGCGGTACCGACATTGGCCACGAGAACTAGTCCATGGCGCCAACTGACGGCTCGCGGTGTGAGTTCCATCCGGAGAAAGACGATCGTTAGCATGTAAACTAGGAGCCAGGGCATCAGAGGCCTGAGTATGGCTAATTTTGGGCAAAACCACCCAAGAGCGAAGCAGCTGATTAACATGACTGTACGGAACATGACCTTATCTCCGAAACGGTGCGATACAATCATCGCTCTTAATGTTGTTCTTTATTTTTACGAAACCGAAAATAGAGTGCTAGATCCGTACCTACCAACGCCATGTCCAACCAGTATAGCCACAGGATATGCCGTGCTAGAAACCCGGCTGTTTCTGGTGGTGGATTGAGTACCTTGTGAAGAATACCGCAGGCGTATCCCAACAACACAATAGCCATAAATATTGGAGATTTCCCACGGACAAAGCGAGTACGTAACGACTTCACAATAGAAGCTGGCCAACTGCACCCGAAGGCAATTAACATGGCAGCTTCGAAGATCCAGCCTTGCATCGTGTTACTTCCGTACAGCATGCTCTGGGAAAGACGTTTTAGGCTTCTCTGAAGTGGCGGATGAAGGCTCCGCTTCGAGTGTTGCCAGTGACAGATCGGAAATCCCAACCATTCGACACGCATCAACAACACGCATAAATACGCCGTAAGATGCGGTTCTGTCGGCACGAATGATTACTGGTTGTCCTGGAAGGTAGTCGGCTACCTTTTTTAATAATTCGTCTAACTCCTCACCACGAAAGGTTCGCTGATTTACAGTAACCGAACCATCGCGTGCTACATTTAAAATAAGTTCACCCGGCAACCTGGTGGAACTCTGGCCGGATCGCGCGGAGGGTAATACCAGATCTACCTCATTTTCCCATTGCGAAAAGACTGACGATGTGATGAAAAAACATAGTAACAGGAAGACGATATCCATCATGGCCGTCATTTGAAACTGGGGAAGTATTCCCTGCCTTTTACGGAAGTTCATAACAAGTTATTCCTGAGCATGTTTACTGCTGATAATGGCTACTAACTCGGCACAGGCTCCTTCTAATTCCGACACCAACCGTCCAGCACGGCGTCGGAAATACGCGTAAAACGCCATGGATGGAATTGCAACCAGTAAACCAAAGATGGTGGTTACAATCGCTTTAGACACACCCTCGGCAAGCAGTGTTGGTTTCGCTGCAGCTACATTAGATGCTACGGCGCCGAAAGCCTGAAACATGCCTAATACCGTCCCCAGCAGCCCTACCATGGGGGCAAGCGTGGCGATGTCGAGTAACCATTGGGTTTGACCCTGAATTTGTTCGGCTTGACGGGAACCCTCACTCTCAGCTACTTTTGCGATCAGTTCTGCATTGGCGCGCGGCGCGTTACGAATGGCATCTAGTGTGGCCAATATCACCGAAGAAAGTGGTGAAGGTTTATCTTCACAAAGCCGTCGCGCTTCATTTGGGTCGTCCGCAACCAGATAGGTTGGCAAATCGCGGCGCAGGCGTCGTGGGGTCACTGTGTCTATACGTAGTGTCGCCAGAAAATAGAGACAAATAGAGACGCCGGCTACGCTCATAGCGAGTAATACCCACATTAACCAACCGCCGTATTCCCACGCTTGTGCCAATGTCATCTGCGCGTCAACATTTGCGAAAAAAGCTAGTAACATCATCGAGTCTCTTCCTTTCTGCAATGTTTATCCAGTATAACACACCACCATTTACCGCGCTGTGACGTTACTGTGACCTGCTTGTGTGAACCACTCACCGGAAACAAAATGTAGCCGCCTCAGCCTTACCTTGAACTCGGGGTGACTGCATATTCAATCCGCCCTGGGTTTAATGTGGGTATGTGCACCATCGGAATGTTTTTTAAGAAGTGTGCGTTATTTGAGTAACGCAGAAGTGTTGTTTGTTCTCCAGAATAATTATATGTGTTTGTAGAAGTCGAGTCGCCTTCGAGTTTTCCGTCATTTGAGGCGTTCTAAAATCTTTTTTGGGTGGAATTTCTGCGGTATGAAAATGAACCATTGAAGTTATGTTATACTGTAAGTGAATAAGGAAAGCGAGAGAGTATGTCGCAGTTGACTTTGGAGAATATTCGCCAAGCAGCAGAAGTGCTCCGTGCGGTGGCGCGTAAAACGGACTTGATTTATGCCCCTAAACTTTCTTCGAGTGCCGAGGTCTGGTTGAAAACCGAAAACCTTCAGGTGACTGGATCGTTTAAGGTGCGAGGTGCTTACTATAAGATTTCCAAATTGACGGATGAGGAATTGGCGCATGGGGTCATTGCCTGTAGTGCGGGGAATCATGCTCAGGGTGTGGCGTTAGGAGCACAGAAGCGTGGCGCGAAAGCTGTAATTTGTATGCCAGACATCGCGCCGATTGCTAAGGTTGAGGCCACTAAAAGTTATGGAGCAGAGGTACATTTGGTGCCGGGGTCATATGATGATGCAAGTACTTATGCTCAGGAATTGTGCAGAAAACGCAGGATGACATTTGTTCATCCATTTGACGACCCGGATGTGATTGCAGGACAGGGGACAATCGGGCTGGAGATTTTGGAGCAGTTGCCGGATGTGGATGCTGTGTTTGTGCCGGTGGGCGGCGGCGGGCTGATTTCCGGCGTGGCTTATGCCATCAAGCATTTGCGCCCGGAGTGTAAGATTTACGGTGTGCAGGCGGCAGAGGCTCCGAGTATGAAACGCTCGATTGAAGCACAGGATAAATTGACGCTTTCATCGGCAAATACGTTTGCCGATGGAATTGCCGTAAAGCATCCAGGAGATTTGACTTTTGAGCTGGTGAATCAGTACGTGGATGGTATTGTAACGGTATCGGAGGATGAAATCGCTGCCGCAATTCTGTTTTTGATTGAACAACGTAAGTTGGTTTGTGAAGGAGCCGGAGCTGTTTCTGTGGCGGCAATGATTTATGACAAGGTGCCGGAGCTGAAAGGAAAAAAAGTTTGTTGCTTGCTTTCAGGTGGGAATATCGATGTAAATATTTTAAGTCGTGTGATTTATCGCGGATTGTTGGCGAGTGGTCGGCGGGCGGAGATCCGGCTGACGCTTCCGGATAAACCGGGGCAGTTGGCCGCTGTTTCCGGGATCGTGTCCAAGTGCGGAGGGAATGTTGTTGGCGTGAATTATGGCCCTTCTGGGATGGATACGGCGCTCGCCTCGTGTGTGCTGAATTTGCAACTTGAGACGCGTGATTTTGAACAAATAGGTGAGATTCATGGAGCGCTCGAAGCTGCTGGATATCACCTATTACGTGCTTGAGTTTGTACAGCAGGTGAAATATCCATGCTGGAGATGGAGGAGGCAACTTTTCTATATGCGCCAGGGCGTGGTATCGCCGGTGCATCATTTCGGGTTGTACCTGGTGAAGTGGTTGGGGTGGTGGGTGGAAATGGTGCCGGAAAGAGTACGTTGTTGGGCTTGGCTGCTGCAGCCCTGGTGCCTCAGGTCGGGCAGGTGATGCTTGCTGTAACAGATCTAGGGGGACGAACAAAGCGATTTCGTACAGACGCGGGTATTGCGTATCGTCGCAGAGTGGGTTATTTGACGGAACAAGCTCCATTATATGAAGAAATGGGGGTGGCTCAGTATCTGCGGTTTCGGGCTAGGTTGCGGGGTGAGCGGTTTTTACGAATTCGCCGGCGAGTGAGGGAGGCGATGGAGCGTTGTGGACTAATAGAGGTTCGCCGTGAACGGATTGGTGCTTTATCATTTGGGTTTCGTCGACGAGTGGCGTTAGCGGAGGCTATTTTAACGATGCCATCGGTATTGGTGTTGGACGATCCGTTTTCTGGGGTGGATGCACAACTTCGAGCTGAATTGGCAACGGTGATTCGGGATGTATCTGGGCGGGCACATGTGTTGTTGAGTGGGCATGATCCATTGTTGCTTGCAGCCTGCTGTACACGTTTTCTTGTGGTAGAACATGGGCGGTTAATTGCGGATGAAGGATCAGCTGAGGTAGCGTTAACCGCCGTTTCAGGTGTACGAGAAGAGGGGTTAGTGATTAATGCCGGCTTCGATCAAGTTCCAAAAGGAGGTGAAATATGATCCTTTGGTTGTTGGTTCGAAGAGAGTTGATGCAATTGTTGCGTTCTGTACATGGATTAGGGCCACTACTTTTGGCGATGGCAATCGCAGGAGGAGGTTTGGTCTGGCTGTTGCAACGTGCGGAAGGTACGGTGGAAACGTTGCCAGCGCTATGGGGAGTGGCGGTGTCGGCGGGGTTGCCCTTTTT